>OJCR01000078.1_pt1 | contig 50067 bp, 42 predicted proteins | sample 1591611 | NCBI WGS metagenome assembly OJCR01 (sample SAMN05416815, study PRJEB24817) | seawater metagenome | isolation source: Sea water | place: Canada:Atlantic | collected 2013-07
AGATCAGCCTCGGTCTCGTGGGCTCGGAGATGTGTATAAGAGACAGGTTTATGGTCCGGTTGCTGCACAACTGCAAAATGTCATGGTTCATCCGGTTAAAAAACTGTTTTTGATTCCAGCCAAGGCGACATCCGTCGTGATCGGCCCCGGACTTGCGTCCATTGCGTTACCTCAAGAGCTGCGGGCGCAGGTGGTTGAAACTTGGGAATCGCTCCCTGCTCCGGTCATCGTCGACGCGACTGCTTTGGATTGGATCCCCTCTGGCAGACCTGTTACCGAGGCGCTGCGAGTGATCACGCCACATCCAGGCGAAGCCGCACGTTTGCTTGGCGTCAAGGCGTCTGAAGTTCAAGCAGATCGCCCTGGTTCGCTGAGGCAATTGTCAGAAAAGTTTGGAAACTGTTATGTTGTTTTGAAAGGGCATCAAACGCTTGTTGGAAATTCGACAAGCCGTTTGTATGTCAACCCAAGTGGAAACCCCTCTCTGGCTCAGGGGGGATCGGGTGATATACTTGCGGGATATCTGGGAGGCTTACTGGCGCAGCAAACCATGGCGAGTGATCCACTGTCCACCTTGTCTTATGGAGTTTGGGCCCATGGTCATGCGGCGGATGAGTGTGAAACTCACCATAAAATGGCAGGTTTTGATCAATTTCTGGAGAAGATATGAAAAGTCTTCTTGGATTGTGCCTTGGTTCCATTCAATTTCGCTTGCACTCGCGGGGTTGATTAGATAGCACTCCCATTGTCTCAACGATCTTACCTATCCTGTCGGATTGAGCATTCATGGATTTGACAAATAATCATTTAGAAAACCTTGCCCCTTTTGCTTTGGAAGCGGTGCTCTTTGACGTGGGGGGGACCTTGATGGAACCCTGGCCTTCCATCGGCCATGTGTATGCGGAAGTTGCTGAGGGTTCGGGATGGAAAACCCTGGACGTTGAGCGATTGAACCATCAATTCGAGGGTGCCTGGAAAGCCAAAGCAGATTTTCACTACAGCCCCGAACATTGGCAGAATATCGTGATCGAAAGTTTCGAGGGCATGGTCTCCCGTGAAGCATGCATCGAGCTTTTTCCGAAATTATATCGGCGTTTTGAAGACCCGGATGTTTGGCGGATATTTGACGATGTCATGCCTGCTTTGGATGATCTGGCAAGTCGTGGGTTTCGTCTGGGGATCGTTTCTAATTGGGATAACCGCCTCAAGCCGCTGCTGAGGCGATTGAAGCTGGATGGCTTTTTCGATTTTGTCTGCGTATCCTGCGATATTGGATTCACCAAGCCTTCACCTGTTATTTTTGAGCATACTATCGGGAAGTTTGGCTTGCCTCCGGAAAGGATGCTTCATGTAGGAGATCAAGCAGATGAAGATTTAAAAGGGGCTCGGAATGCAGGACTGCATTCCTTGTTGCTGGATAGGAATGCTCAATGTGGAACTGAAGTGATCGACCGACTCACCGAATTAAGTCCCAGAATCACTGAAGCCTGGATTTGATTATTCTGGGAGCTGAGTTAATGTTCCTTATTAGTTTTTCTAATATTTTCCTGCTTTCATTGACTTCAAGCAGTTAACCTTATAGATATTTATATAGTCAGTTGCCAAGTGTCGGTAGTCTCACAAGGTTAACAATTCATCACCAGCAGAGCGTGTTATAACAATGAACATCTTCAAAGCCATTTTTCATTCCTCGTTAGGGAAAAAGTATATCATGGGACTGACGGGCCTTGCTCTGTTTGGATTCGTGATTGGACACATGGTCGGGAACTTACAGATTTTTCTAGGACAAGATAAGCTGAATGCTTACGGAGCTTTCTTGAAATCCATGCCTAAATTGCTGTGGGTGGCTCGCATCGGGCTTTTGGCCTGCGTGGGGCTTCACATCTGGGCGGCAGTCAAACTTGTTCGTGAAAACCGGGCAGCCCGTCCTGATCGCTATGCCCAAGTCAAGCGCATGGGTACGTCGTTTGCCTCCCGGACGATGATCTGGAGTGGATTGATTGTTTTTGCCTTCATCGTCTATCACCTTTTCGATTTTACGATCGCGCCGGACTACACCGGTCATGACGATAAAGGTCGCCACGATATCTTTAAAATGGTCGTGCTCGGCTTTTCCAACCCGTTTTCCGCCATTTTCTACCTTATTGCCAATTGTTTGCTTTGCATTCACCTAAGCCACGGAGTCAAAAGCCTGTTCCAGTCACTGGGACTGAGCACAGGGCAGTTTCGTAGCTTATTCAATGGAATTGCTTCTGCCACGGCATGGATTATTTTCATAGGTAACACCTCCATCCCACTTGCCGTTCTTCTCGGCTTTGGTAAGGAGGTTTTGAAATAATGAACCTGAATTCCAACATACCTTCGGGGCCACTGGCCAGTAAATGGGAACGTCACAAATTCGACATGAAGCTGGTCAATCCTGCCAACAAAAGAAAATTTGAAGTTCTTGTTGTTGGATCCGGCCTGGCTGGTGCTTCCGCTGCCGCCACCTTGGCCGAACTTGGCTACAAAGTTAAATGCTTTTGCTATCAGGACAGTCCCCGGCGCGCTCACAGTATTGCCGCTCAAGGCGGTATCAATGCGGCGAAGAACTACCAAAACGATGGTGATAGTGTTCATCGACTTTTCTACGATACAATCAAAGGCGGTGATTTCAGAGCTCGGGAAGCCAACGTCCATCGTCTGGCTGAGGTAAGTCGCCAGATCATCGACCAATGTGTGGCTCAGGGTGTTCCTTTCGCAAGGGAGTATAGTGGTTACCTATCAAACAGATCTTTTGGTGGAGCCCAGGTTTCAAGAACATTCTACGCTCGCGGGCAGACAGGTCAGCAACTCCTGCTTGGAGCCTACCAAGCCTTGAGTCGGCAGATTGGTCTCGGCAATGTCCAAATGTTTTCAAGAACGGAAATGCAGGACCTCGTTCTGGTTGATGGGCATGCCAAGGGAGTCGTGGTGCGCAACTTGGTTTCTGGAGAAATTTCATCTCACTCAGGAGATGCGGTGATTTTGGCAACCGGTGGTTACTGTCCAGTCTTCTATCTTTCCACCAACGCGGTGGGTTGCAATGTCACTGCCACCTACCGGGCTTATAAACGTGGTGCTGCCTTTGCAAACCCATGCTACACGCAGATTCACCCCACATGCATTCCGGTGAGTGGTGAGCACCAATCCAAACTCACCTTGATGTCCGAATCACTGCGCAACGATGGGCGTGTTTGGGTTCCCAAAAAACAAGGAGACGCACGCAAATCCTGCGACATCCCCGAGACGGAGCGTGACTACTTCCTGGAACGCAAATACCCCAGTTTTGGTAATCTCGCTCCACGCGACATTGCATCTCGAGCTGCCAAGGAGGTCTGCGATGAGGGCCGGGGCGTTGGTCCTGGCGGACTGGGAGTCTTCCTTGACTTCGAGGATTCCATCAATCGTCTTGGTGAAAATTCGGTTCAAGAGCGCTACGGTAATTTATTCAACATGTATGAGCGAATCACGGGGGAAAACGCCTATAAACAGCCCATGCGTATTTTCCCTGCTCCACACTACACCATGGGTGGATTGTGGGTTGATTATAATTTAATGAGCTCTATTCCGGGCCTATTTGTTCTTGGAGAGGCCAACTTTTCAGATCACGGAGCGAATCGTCTTGGAGCCAGTGCGCTAATGCAAGGTCTTGCTGATGGTTATTTTGTAATTCCCTACACAATCGGGCACTATTTTGCCTCCCACGATCAGTTTAAACCCTCCACTTCCCATGCTGCTTTCAAAGCTGCTGAAGAAGAAGCGAATACAAAAATCAGTCAATTGCTCTCCATCAAAGGCAGCCGATCCATACGATCCATGCATTGGGAGCTCGGCCGTCTCGTGTGGGAAAAATGCGGCATGGCGCGTGACAAAGAAGGTCTTGCCAATGCGATAGAGCGCATTCCTCAATTAAGAGAAGAGTTCTGGCAAAATGTCAGTGTTCCCGGCAGTGCCAACGAACTGAACGTGGCCTTGGAACAGGCTTCACGAGTGTCAGATTTCATGGAATTTGGTGAGTTGCTCTGTCGCGATGCGCACAACCGTGATGAATCTTGTGGAGGTCATTTCAGGACTGAATACCAAACAGCAGACGGTGAAGCGCTTAGAAACGATAAAGATTTCTCTTACGTTGCTGGCTGGGAATACCAAGGAGATAAAAAACCACCCATTCTGCACAAAGAGCCGTTGAAATATGAAGAGGTCAAAATGACCCAGAGGAGCTATAAGTAATGAATCTTACTTTAAAAATTTGGCGTCAGAAAAACGCCGACGATGCTGGTGAGTTTGTCACTTATCAGGCAAAAGATGTCAGTCCAGACATGTCTTTCCTTGAGATGCTGGATGTTGTCAACGAGGGGCTTGCGTCCAAAGGTGACGCCCCAATTGCATTCGACTCTGACTGCAGAGAGGGAATCTGTGGCACTTGCTCGCTCGTGATCAATGGAACACCTCACGGTGGGCAGAAAGCGACAACAGCCTGCCAACTCCACATGCGTCATTTTCAGGATGGAGAATCGATAACTATCGAGCCATGGCGAGCTCGACCATTCCCTGTGATACGCGACCTGATTGTAAACCGCCAAGCATTTGACAAGGTGATTCAATCTGGCGGCTACGTTTCTGCCAGCACAGGTGGTACACCAGATGCCAACGCTATTCCTGTTTCTAAGGAAAATGCTGACATGGCGATGGATGCTGCAGCTTGTATTGGTTGTGGAGCTTGTGTGGCAGCTTGTAAGAACGCATCTGCCATGCTTTTTGTTTCAGCCAAAGTTTCCCATCTTGGCACACTCCCCCAGGGTCAACCAGAGAAAGATCAACGTGTCCTTTCGATGGTTAAATCCATGGACGAAGCTGGATTCGGCAATTGCACCGTCACTGGAGCATGCGAAGCTGTCTGTCCCAAAGAAATCTCGCTGGACTTCATTTCTCGTCTCAACCGCGATTACGCGGCTGCGGTGGTAAAGTCTGCCTGGAAAGGCAAGTAGTCTCCTTCAAAGATGAGCTTTTCAAATAACTGAATTTGCCATATGCTATCATTGCCCTGGAAGTTTGATCCATGGGCCAACTTGATATGCAGTCACCTTGGGCTCAAAGTAACCAGACATTTCCATCCTGGACGCACCGGGAACTTCGCTCGCTGGTCTGGCAGACAGTAAACAATTCACCTTCCTCCCGTCCTCGATTGAATGCGGTATCATTCGTGCATCAACTTTTTCTCTCCTCTGTGGTAGCCTATCCTGAGTTGTGGTCTATACGACGGAATTACTACTCCGAAGCTTCGCTTGCCATGGTCGAGATATACAAGGAGCTTGAGGAACGGAAAACCTCCATTTTCATCTGTTTTGCCTGCTTGCCGGAAGACAACCTTGAGATAATCAACGCCGTTGAAACCTACTGCCAGCAGAACCCGTGGAGCTCTGATCTGGTCAGATTAAGTCTTCTCATGGGAATGGGTGAAGTGGAAATCGCAGAAATACTCGATATTCCTGAGCGATCTGTTCGACGCCAGATTGCTGCTTTGCCGATCATTGGTGCTTCCACTGCCATTGCGAGGGCTACCCAGCAGGTCTAACTACCGACCTATAATTCGGGCGGGTATATCTGCCTCTCTTTTCTGAGTTCAAACCCCATCAGACTTGCTTTCTTGTCTTGCCGAGCGAGTGCTCTATGCTTGCCTGCCAAGCACACGATATGAAAAACGAAGGTAACATCATTAGCCGATCGATGAATGAAGCAATCAACAGGCAGATTGGTCGAGAATTTGCGGCTTCACTTCAGTATATATCCATGGCGACTTATTTTGATGGAGAAGGACTGACCCAGCTATCGGACTTCTTTTACCGACAGGCCGATGAGGAGCGTGATCATGCCATGCGGTTTGTGAAATACCTCGTTGATGCCGGTGGTCAGGTCGCCATTCCTCCTATTGCCGGCCCTCAGAATGAATTTCCTGACATCAAGTCGGCCATTTCACTGGCATTGGACTGGGAGCGCGAGGTTACGCGGGATATCAATGATATGATGAAGTTGGCTGTTGATGAGTCTGATTTTATTTCCCAGAATCAATTGTCGTGGTTCATCAATGAACAATTGGAGGAACTGGCCACGATGGATAATTTATTGAAAGTGATCCAGCATGCGGGGGACAACGTCTTATACATTGAAGATTACGTCGCTTCTCATGGCGTCAAACGGGGAGAAAGCGGGACCAAAGTCAACAGTAAGGATTAATCCTTCACTGTTTCCTGAATTTTGAATCATTCGGTCTCTCGCTGAGTGGCAAATTGTAAATAAACCATTATCAGATTAGGGCAGGAGTCACCCGGTTTATAAATCAATATTAAGATCATTCCATGAAAAAGCAGACAATGAGTCACAAAGGCAATACCCAACCCAAAGGACCTTGGTTGAATCGAGCGATCATTTGGGTTCTGACACTGGTTTTTGGTGTTCTAGTTTATTTGCTCGAAGGTTTCTTTCTGCGAGACATTGAAAGTATTGATGGGCCTGATCTCGGAGCCATTCAAGCCAACTATGTAGACGCTGCGCTGTTACAAAAATCCAAGGATTTGTCCGCGCAGATTGCAGACTTGAACCGCCAAATAGCTCGGCAAAAAGATGAGCAAAAGATCTTGTCTGATGGTTCACGCAATCTGCAACAAACCATTGATCAATTGATTGAGATGCAAAAACTTTCCCTGCAGAAAGAAGTCGCGCTTACGGATTCCGATCAGGAAAACCTTACCAGTGCACTGAATGGTTTTCTTGCAACCCAGACCGAGTTTCAGACCTTCAATGAGACATTGCATGAAAAGGCAGAGCAAAAACGTCTTGCGGAAGATGAAAAGCAGCAATTAGAGAACCAGCTGGACGGGCAGCGTATTCCGGCTGAAAAAGATTATTACACGAAATTGAAGCTCCACGGACTTTGGCTTGCGACGCTTCAGCTTATCTTCTTGATTCCGCTTTTGGCCGCGGCTGCATTCTTTGTTTTACGCAAATCACAAAACGTTTACTTTCCTGTCTTTCTCTCCTTTGGAATCGCAACGCTGATTAAATCCTATTGGGTCATGAATAAGTATTTTCCTGCTCAATATGTGAAGTATATCCTGATCACCGTGATGCTGTTTGGAGTCGGTAAAATATTAGTCTATGCCATTCGCCTGGTATCCTTTCCGGGGAAACGCTGGTTACAAAAACAGTATCGCGAAGCTTATGAACGATTCCTTTGTCCCATATGTGAATACCCCATACGTACCGGACCCAGACGTTTCCTTTTCTGGACCCGCCGCACAGCTCACAAAACTGTTGTGCATCAAGTTGAGCATCAAGACGAGCAAGCCTATACTTGTCCTTCCTGTGGGACAGGCTTGTTCGAGGAATGCTCTGCTTGTCATGATGTGAGGCATTCTCTATTGACTCATTGTTCTTCTTGCGGAGTTGGAAAGGAAATGGATGCTGGTACCTAGCAGATGCTGGATTTGTTGGGGTATTGCTCCTCAGACATGAGACATTTGCACTTTTGCTGATTCCGGCATTAGAAGCATCGATCATACAATTAACCATGGGACATCAGGAATCTTATCAACACAATCAGGAATATGCCGAATTCCTGGCAAGCTGGGATGTTTCTTTTTATCAAAAATACATCGATAATCTGGTGCCCGATAGTCTGGACGATTCCGTGCTGGATGTAGGATGTGGAGTGGGGCAGGTCGTGGGTTCTCTGCTGCAAAAGGGTGTCAATGGATATGGAGTCGATGTCTCGCATCCCAATATTGAGCAGGCACAAAGGTATTCCGACCTTTGTCAAGTTTATGATGGCAAAGTTCTTCCGTATCCAGATTCCAGATTTGGAGTGGTGGGGGCCTTCAACGTGCTTGAGCACGTCGAAGAACCCGAGCGGTTCCTGGAAGAAATCATACGTGTCACACGTCCTGGCGGTAAAATAGTGGTTTCAAGCCCTAATTTTTTTCGTGTAATCGGCTACAGGGACTACCACCCTCGTATGCGTGGGATTGGAAACAAATGGAATAATTTTTGTCGGCTTCTGCAAAAAAGAAAAGTTCTGAAAGGCCCATTCAATCACTGGCGATTCGACCGTATGGAACCCATCGTCAAAGACTCATTCACGCCAGATGACGATGCGATCATCGCAACCAATCCTATGGAGATCTCTGCATTTCTCCGTCATGGGGGTTGCTTGATCGAATCAGTGGCATGCACCGATCGTCCGGTTCACCCTCTGCTTGACTTTTGCCTGAATCTGTCCATCTGGAAATACGGCATGTTCAATGGATTTGTGGTGGCCAGAAAACAATAATGACATCGTGCTCTTCATTGTTTTGTGATCAGTGGGGCGGCGATTTTGAATGCAATTTTAATGCTCGCGTGCTGCTGCATGCATCTTCTGCACATCCTGCCACAGGGATTGGGTCAGTTGTTTGCGATTTGTGTGAGGCGGTAACTGTGGTTGGCCAAAAGTAACCGTTGCCCTCACGGATTGAACACTCAGGAGCCGCATCAAGTGAGGAGCAAACGTCATGTCTTTCCAGAAATAGACGTCTTCTTTCAGAGAACCGCCAACACACTCATATTTCACCAAAGCGGGTGTGACCGGCTGGCTTTCATCGCATGCTGGTTTCAGGAGGGAAGATTTAAACGGTAGAATGGTATCGCCATTTGAACTGGTACCTTCAGGAAACATGACAATCATGGAATCTTCCTTCCACACTCTTGAGAAAGTCTCCGTCAAGGCGTGCAAATCACTTTTTCGCTCTCTGCGTACGAAAAGAGTACCTGCGAATTGTGTCAAAAAACCAATCAAAGGCCATTTGCGTACTTCGGCTTTGCTCAGGAATGTGGCCGGCAACACATAGCTGATTGCCATGATATCCACGTAGCTAAGATGATTCGCCACCAGCATCCCTTTGCTGGGAGGGGAGCCTTCAAATCGGACTTGAATCCTCAATGCTCTGAGAATGTTTTGACTCCATTTTGATTGCCATTGGTTTTTTTGCTGTAAAGTGAGTTTTTTTCTGAAATTTAACTGAGCGGCATCCAGTCCAGCGCATGTCAACGTGGTGAAGAGGTGAATGAATTTCCCTGTAAATCTGAATGGATGGCGACTAAGGCGTTTCAACATGACTCCTGTCAATCTGCATGAATCAGCGCCTTGGAGGCAATGCGAGATTTCGAAGTTTTTTGACACCCCTGTCCGGGGATGTTAGCGTCTTCATTCCCTCGCGCGGCTTGTAGCCGATAGAGACTTTCTTAGAGAGGGAGATTGAATATTAATAAATTGTAAGATGATGGATACGCCCACATCCGGACTGGCTTCGATCGGTCTTTTTTTCAAGGAAATCATTGCCAATCCGGCACCTGTTGGTGCCGCTGCTCCAAGTGGTCCCATTTTGGGGATGCGTATGGCCATGCAAGTTCCCGTTCTTAAAGAAGGCCAGCATGTTGTTGAGCTTGGAGCAGGAACAGGGGCTATCACAACGCAGCTGCTCAAAAGCGGAATCGATGGCAAGCAGTTGGTTTCTATCGAGCGATCAGAGGCTATGTCCAGCCACCTGCGTAATCGATTTCCTTTGGTCAAAGTCATTCAGGGAGATGCTTCCAGACTCAAAAAGCTTCTTGAAGATGATCATGGCATCCAAAGCTCATCGGTGGCTTGCATTGTCTCTGGCCTTCCATTGAGGTCACTTCCCACCCCGGTGGTTGAATCCATTCTTGCCGAAGCTCAGTCAATTCTTCCATCCGAAGGTCGGTTCATTCAATTTACTTACGACATACGCAAGACTCCAAATCCTGCTTTATCCGCTTTTCATCGCCGCAACACCCGCGTTGTTTGGATGAACTTCCCCCCAGCAAGAGTTGATGTTTTTGAAAAGCCATGAGTGATGCATTAACATCCGCCCGAAGGCGTAAGCTCAAAGCCATTGCTCAGCGTCTGGACGCTTCAATCAAGATAGGGAAAAACGGTTTAACTGATGGATTCTTGAAGGAACTTGACGATGCACTGAAGCGAAATGAACTTGTGAAAGTGCGTTTCGTCGAGTTCAAGGAGGAAAAGAAGGAGTTAGCGCCTAAAATTGCTGAGCAGACTCAAAGTCATTTGGTCACTATGGTGGGGCATGTAGCGGTTTACTACAGGGAAAAGCCCGATTCAGCCAAACGTAACACTAAGGAATAGGCTAAGTTCCTTGAGTGTTTTTCCTTTTTCAAAAAGAAGATACAGGCTGCTCTTTCCGTTGAAATTGATTCGTGTTCCCGGTCTTAAAAGCTGTTGAGCGCGGCAGAATATAGCTCGAGTCACTTTTTTCTTGTGTTTTTTGATCAGATTGAACCGTTGAATACTTTGCGCTCACCGGTTCTTCTCTTCTGGTGGTGGCATCTCCCTCCTCAATGAAAAAGGGGTCCATGTTCCAGACTGCCAGAAAAATACTGGCTAAAATCAACAAAGGTAGTGGTCCTGCTTGCTCAGTCACAGTGCTTTTTATCTTCAGTTGTTAAAACTTATCGCTTGTTCAAAGATGAATGTCTGGTCCATCCCCTGTTCATCTATCGGATTGTCACAGTTTGAACTTAAGTTTTTTTTTGATTTTTTTCCGTTTTGTTCAGCATCGCATGCTGAGCTGGTTATTTCTTAAAATAATTGAGCTTTGTTCCGTCATTAATTATGTTTCGGTAAACAATTGTAATGTAATTAGTTAGAACATATTTTTCAATTGACTTTGGGTTGCTTTAAGTATGGAGGCAGGTATACGGCCCGTCCAAAACCACACAGCACAAAAATGGCTCATGTTGTTTTAAAGCTGTTTTGGTCTGTTTGGAGGGATCATTGTTGTCTCAACCTTCCATATGAGATGGTTTTCAGATTGCCAATACATGTTTCAATGATCATGGATTGGACTCACGGGACTGCTGCAGTGTCTGGGGTTTCGTGTTTGCAAGGTTTCCCTTCCATGCACAGAGAATGAGGGAGCAGAGCTGACGTTCAATTCAAGACAGCAGCCAAGCTTATGTATGCGTTATTGTTGAATCCTACAGAGTGACTCGCAGTGATCCAGTGCTCAGGATGCGGGCTCGCAGGCCACCTTGATTTCTTAGGGCGAGTTCAGCTCCGGGTCCAAAACTTTGATTCATCCAATAGCAGGGCCGGCATTCTTCCACACCTTCAAACTTGATGCCTTGCAAACTGAATTGTTTTCCGATCCACTGATTCAGATCAACACCCCGCGTCAGGACGTTGCGACGGAAATCGGACGGGACTTTTCCTGATTCATTGAGCTCATTGCAAATTTTTTCATAGATCTCCATTTCAAAAAATGTGATTTGCCCTTTGTAGTTTTCCTTGTGGTCAAAAAAACGGTCTCCGGTTAATCCCCTGCCTGCAACGCATTCAATTTTTTTCACTTCAATGATCTGGTTGCAGCCAGGTGGTTTGCCGTGGTGACCGATGTAATTATGACCTTCTGAAATAAAGATGTGCTCTATTTTGCAATCGAGGCTAGGGAGTGTTTCTTCCATGATAGTGCACTTGGAAAACTACCAATATTCGGGGAGCCCTGGAAGTGTTTCTTCGAGTATGCTGTGGATCGCTTTTCGTGAAGCAAACGACATTTTCGAAAATTCAGGCTGATTGTTTTCCCCCGTCAGTATTTTCCAGAGTTTGTTGTAAATTTTAGACTTTAGCCTTTCTGGCATGGACTGAAAGGACTCACTGTAGATGAGGTAGCTGCAAGGGTATTCGAAGAGTCTTGTTTCAAGATTAAAATCTCTCAAGGAACGCTCATGAGAATCCTCAGGCCCCATGTTCCTGAAGGCTTTTTCATAACTGGACGAGGAATGAATGGCATGCTTTAAAGGTGCTTCATCAACAAAAAGCATGTATCTCAAAAAGGCATCGATTTTATGTTTGAGATAACGAAGGTGACCATAGGTGCTCAACATGAGCTTTGTTTCATAGTGCATGCGCGTGATGAAATTATGCATGTGCCCCTGATGTTCCAGTACCATCAAGGCAGCTATATCACTTGTTGCTCTTGGGTAAGGCGACAGATTGAAAAACTGCTTTAGTTCCTGCAGATTACCGAGATAGTTGGGGGATTCTTTCTGTTTTTCATAAGCTGCTTTGCCAAACAAGTTACCTCGATGTAATTGGTTGCCATGTTGTCCCGTAACAAACCAGCCACCCCAGCGATCTTTTAACGGAGTGCGATGATTGACTTGGCTGGTGCCTGAAGTGAGGTCAACTACTCCAATCTCATCCACTTCAAAAGACCGGATCAAATGGCCCGGCACCCCCATGGTTTTAGACGAAGCGTGACACTCTAGGCATTGATCTGTTCGTATGATTTCAGGTTTTTTCCCAGGATTTTGCTCCAGAGTGTAAAAGACACCCCCGAGGCTTTTGTCCACTGCCGAAATTTCCAGGAGATCGGAGCCTTGAACATACCCCACGTAGTTGTTGTCATCAAAATACAGCGCTCGCGGTGTAGAGGGGGAGATTTTATGTCGTTGGAATGAAGTTTTGGAAAAAACAAGAACCTGAGAATCAACAGGGATATTCAGTTTTTCAAGTAATGACAGCAGATAACCTCGCCCATCGTCTACGAATTCTAAGTTAACCTCTCCTTTTTCGATCGCCTCTTGGAGACGCGCTACCAAGCTGGTGTCGTGCTGGTCACCATATCCGATCGTAGCTTCTTCGAAAGGCATCATGTGCGTGGCTCCCTGGAAATCGTCGCTTCCCATCACTCTGTGATGCCCAACGGAAGCAAAACTCACTAAGCCCGTCATCAGTGCATGATAGATACAAATCAGGCATTTGTTTGAAGGTGTTACGGGATGCGGGAATTCTTTCATAGATATTGCAGTCTATTGAAAGAGTTTAAAGTCAGCTCAACTATCCCAATCTTGCCGCTGTATGGGCATTTATTGTTTTTTAGACCGTATCTTAATGTCATCCCTCACAATCGAGTTCGTTCGTGCTCGACCTTATGACGATTTCCGCTGGAATCACTTTTGACTCCACCGTCTTGTTTTGGAGCAATCCTTCCATCAGGTCCATGGCAACCTCACCTTGCCTCAACTTTGGCTGTCGGACGGTGGTGAGGGGGACCCGGAAATGTTCACTGGTCAGAATGTTACCAAACCCAACCACAGAAATATCTTCTGGGATGCGGACACCTTGATCCATCAAATGGCCAGCCGCGCCTATGGCTACCAGATCATTAACCGCCTGCAATGCCGTTGCGTTTGTTTGTTCCGATAGCATTTGTGCCGCCGTCTGGGCTCCTTCTTGTACCGTTCCCCCTGCCTGGAAGACCAACTGGTCGTCCCAGGGGATTCTGGCCTCCCGTAATGCCAGGCGATATCCCTCCAACCGATCTTTGGCCCAGGGAGCAGCCAATGGGCCGGAGAAAAAAGCAATACGACGATGGCCAAGTCCGATCAGGTGTTGTGCTGCCATCATGGATGCCTGAAGACTGTCGGTCTCAACGTTGGTAAAGTTTTCACAGAATGGAGCTCGATGTCCCAGAATCACGCAAGGAGTTTTGTGTTTAAGGATCTCCTGATAAATTGGAGCATTTTCCTCAAGTCGGTATACCGGCGAAATAAACAATCCATCGACTCGACGTGAGAGAAACCTTCGGATGCAGGCTGCTTCCCGCTGTGGATTATTCAATGAATGCGCAAAGAGAATATCGTAGCCACTTTGATAAGCTCGTTCTTCAATGGCCATCATGACGCGAGCATAAATGGGGTTTGTAGCAGCAGAAATGACCAGTCCAAGAAGTCTGGTTTTACGATTACGCAACCCTCTGGCCGTGACGTCTGGAACATAGCCCATCTCTTCTGCCAGACGACGTATGCGTTCCTTAGTAGCCGCGGAAATATCGGGAGCATCCCTCATTACTTTGGACACTGTCATCACCGACACACCTCCAGCTTTTGCTATATCCTTGAGTCGAATCATGTTCCTGTTGGATTGGTGAGAACACTCACTTGTATGGATGTTAGCTTATAGTCAATCAGCTGACAATGCCCGGTTTAATGAATGAACGCATTCCTGTTTAAGATCATTGATATGAAAGGGGCTTTCGTTGTATGAAATCTGAGACATGAGTAGAGTTTTGATCATCGGGGCTGGTGGAGTAGGGCGAGTGGTGGCGCATAAATGCGCTCAACTACCGGATGTTTTCAGTGATATTTGCCTGGCAAGTCGTACGCAATCCAAGTGTGACCAAATTGCCTCTGAGCTAAACTGCCCCATTCAGACCGCTGCTCTCAATGCCGATGAAGTCGGTCAGACAGTAAATTTGATCAAACGCTTTCGCCCTGATCTTGTCATCAACGTCGCATTGCCTTACCAGGATCTTGCGATTATGGATGCATGCCTTGAGGCCGATGTAGATTATCTGGACACGGCTAATTATGAGCCACCCGATGAAGCACGGTTTGAATATAAGTGGCAATGGGCTTATCAGGAGAAATTTAAAAAAGCAGGACGCATGGCTTTGCTTGGATCCGGCTTTGATCCCGGAGTGACCAATGTCTTCTGTGCTTACGCTCAAAAGCATCTTTTCGATGAAATTGAACAAGTGGATATTCTGGATTGTAATGCTGGCGACCATGGATATCCATTCGCTACCAACTTCAATCCAGAGATCAACATACGAGAAGTCACTTCCATCGGACGCTATTGGGAAGAAGGAGACTGGAAGGAGACACCTCCGTTGTCGGTTAAACGCGATTTTGATTTTCCCGAGGTAGGAATGCGTCGAGCTTATTTGATGTATCACGAAGAATTAGAATCCCTTGCGCTGCACTTGAAAGGGCTCAAGCGCATTCGGTTCTGGATGACCTTTGGCGAGTCCTATCTGACACATCTGCGTGTACTCGAAAATGTCGGAATGACGGGCATCAAACCAGTGGAATTTCAAGGGCAGCAAATTGTTCCTCTCCAGTTTTTGAAAGCCTTGCTTCCTGACCCAGCTTCATTGGGGCCTCGCACCAAGGGGAAAACATGTATCGGCTGCCTGGTTGACGGAAGCAAAGACGGGAAGCGTCGGCGCGTTTTCATCTACAATGTCTGCGATCATCAGGCATGCTATGAGGAAGTCAAATCGCAAGCTGTTTCCTACACGACCGGAGTGCCCGCCATGATTGGCGCCAAGCAGATTTTGTCAGGGCAATGGCGAAAGCCTGGCGTGTTCAACATGGAGCAATTGGATCCAGATCCATTCATGACGGATCTCAATGCTTGCGGGCTTCCGTGGAACGTGCTCGAAATGCCTGTTGAAGAAGCTGGATCTTGAGTTGCCGCCGTCATTCTCCCTGATCCACACATTGCCTGCGTTCTGACCTTTGCTTCGTTGAGCGAGTTTAAATTTCGAGGGGAATCCACAGGCGGTAATGAATGGTAAATGCACCGTGAGCAGAAAATAATCCAAGTTCAGGAATGAGCGACGCCTGATCTTGAGGGAAATCCTACCGGTCTTTCCATATTGTCCTGGCTTCGCCTGGGAGAATTTCCTTTAACTCCAGATCTCTTGTCCGGGATTTGTGCTGCATGGGGATTTTTTTTGATTTCCCAAATCAGCATCAGGATTTACCACTTCCTGATATGGGCGAAATTTGAATGAAACGCCTGCATGTGCACTGATTCCTGGATGCTAAACGGTCCCTGCTTGCCAAGCATCAGCGGCTCTCTTTGAGTATCCATGAAGAAGTAACGGAGATGCGCTGATATGCATTGCCCTGGAAACAGCCAGATTCTGGAGATCATTGAATCAAAGGTGATCCTCGCGTCTTCGGCAATGGCATGGTGACGTAAATGCCACAGGGCTTGACCGATGATCCATGTCAAAATAAGCATCGTGATAATCCGCGAGCACGATCCATTGAGAGGGTTAGTCGGCTGAAGATTGGATTTGAGACCTTCCCATTCCAAGGTGATACCGATGCAGGGAAAAGCTAAACGAACCATCCACGCCCAACCTGGCTGATTACAGGGTTCTTATGGCACAATGATCTTAGCGATGCTTTTCACAACACAGGATGTTACACATGGAGGTTCGTCGTATTCTGTTTTGACGCGAAGCAGAAGCCTTTCGGTATTACTGTTACGCAGATGGCGGAATGGAAGAGGTGCTTGAGTTGTTTCCGTGTTATCTGGCGAACCAGGATCCAGTCTCAGTTTCCCGAGAATGGAAGAAGATCATATGCGCTGATCAGAATCGAAAAATCGCTCCTGCTTTCAAAGTCACCTCTGTCTGACGCAATGTCAGGGTTAAATTTTCAGCCAGATAATTCTGGTTGAAAACGGCGAATAATTTTGAACCAGGGCGGTATTCCCAGATCAATCGGCTATTATAACCCACGGATTCCGAGAGGCTGTCGTACTGAACCAGGTGTGCCCATACAAGATTCGTTGTAAAATTGATCAGCGCCCGGCCAGCGCCGATATGGGCATCGGCGACTCCCTGGGGAAAACTGACGTGGTTGTAGGCATAATCTAAGCTAAGTCCTAAACGTTTCCATGGGTAATAAGTCGCCTCCGCTCCCACGCGCCAGCGGTCTCCAAAATAAAAATCGCCGTAAGATGCGCTGAGTTCTCCCGATACTTTTCGGCGGCTGGCAAAATCAATGCCTATCCTATATTGGTTCCACCAATAATCCCCGGCTGGAATGGTCAGATCTTTCAGGATAGTAAAATCGTTATCAGGGCCATCAAACTCACGGATGTAGCTCACAAAAATCTCGTCCCCGGAATTTAATTCCAGCCAAAGGGGAGTGATGCGATGTTCGGCTGTTTCAAGAATGTTGAATCGATCGGTGTAATGTTCTGTTCGGTATGCAATGTGGTATTGCCTTAACCAAGGAACGGATGTGGGGCGGGGGTTCCAACTCCCGTAAGTATAATAACCTCTCACATTTTTTCGTTGAACAAATCCCAAGGCAGGATCAAATGCATCTGACACCTCAATGAACTGGGCGTTGGCTCGAAACAGATCATTTGGATAAGCCAGGGAAGTTCCGTAGGAAAATCCAGAGTCCGCTGAGGGGCCGTCTGTGTTCGTGCTCAGCGCGAAGATATTTGCTTCAAATGTCTTTCCATTCAAGAATTCCGATGTGCGATACCTGAAATCTGGTCCGACCAGAAAATTGTCGTTGGCTGAATTCGGATCCCCCATGGTGGTGATCACCCCGACACTCGATTGTTCCCATACATCCCGGGCCACACGACCGGCGAAAACATTCTGAACACCCAGGCCGTTGTGATCTTCCAAAACGGCGTCGGTGAAGCCCATGCTGTATTTTCCTGCCCTTCCAGCCATTTTAGCGGCAATCAGCAAAGGGACGGTTTCTCCGTTATTATCGCGCCCTATGCGTCTTGTGAAAAAAGGAATGACAGGCTTTCCCAGGCCGGTGCTTCGACCTGTCACTGGCAGTCCTCCGTATTCAAATACTCCGCTGTCCTCGAGAAAGAAGGCACGTCTCTCCGGGAAAAAGAGAGGGAAGCGCGTAAAGTTCAATTGCCGTTGATCAACTTCCGTTTCTGCGAAATCCGTATTGTAGCTTAAAGTGGCGCTTAGCTTGGGTGTGATTCGATATCGAGCGTCAGTGCCGAAATCACCCGTCATATCGGTATCCTGCTCGGCGCGGCTCATTCGGGCCAGAGCGTATGGGGAAATTTCGATACCGAGTCCCTGTTTCAATCCCGTGAGTCCCAGGATGTCCCCGGCTTGACTGACATGAAAGGTGTGTAAATGTGGTCTAGCTCCAGTCCAACGTCCTCTTTCCACTTTTCTGGAAATGGATCGACTGATGTTGAATCCCCAGACGTCTTTTCGCGGATCAAAGCTCAAAGATTTTAAGGGGATGGCAAGCTCGGCTTTCCACCCCTCCTTATCAACTGAACCAGCAGCACGCCAGACTCCGTCCCAATTTGAATTGAGAAAAATGTTATTGCTGACGATTTGATCGTATCTTGCTCCATTGGGATTGGTGACAAAGATGTAGCCATTGCGGTGGTCATGAAACGTATCAAAGGCCATGTAAAGATAATCATCGCTGAAAATGGATCGGTTGTCCCTTTGCATCACACGCGCGTTGATTTTGTCAGGCTCGGAATCGAAACACCAAATCCCGATGTAAATATTCTGGTCGTCATAAACGATACGGAATTCAGTGCGTTCAGACATTTCAACACCAGGCAAGGGATCGTATTGCCACAGGGGGCCTGCAGCTGGAGCCTCCTTCCATAATGCCTCATCAAGTCTACCGTCGATTTCTGGGCCTTTCTGCACACGAATGGCACGCAGTGAAGGTTTTCCTTCTGGTTCAGTACGGACCTGAGCAGTGGATGCTGAGTTTGTCGTTAGAGCGTTCGATTGATCAGAAAAAACAACTGTCGGTCCGCCCCCATAGAATCCAAGCGACATCATCGCAAGGAACACCCTCAGCCGCCGGTTGCAAATATATGTCAATGGTCCACTCATCGAATTCTTTTAATATATGAAAAGGGCAAAAGGCTTACCAAACCCATGGCATTCAGACAAGTTCAGGTCTCTGTTTTTTTGGTGATATAACTATTGGTATTTTAAATAGTAAAATGCGAGGACGGCCGTTGCCTGTAAGAAGACAATGAACCAAAAGACCCTTTGAAAAGCGCCCTTCAACGTTTTGTGACGAAAAACTTTTTGTCCTAATCTTGCGCCTAACACCCCACCTGTAAGTGCCATGAGGTGCAGCGCTCCTTCAGGTGTGCGCGATTTCTGCTTGATTGCACGCCACTTATCTTCTCCATAGAACCCAAAGCATACGATGTTGATCGATGCCAGATAGGCCAACCAACCCGATAATCCAGCTAACCAAAGAGACAGGCTGACTATCATTGTAATGATCGCAGCAATGATAATCGATTGATTGGATGTCGAACGCATACGCAAGATACCCCATAGAGAGATCACAGGATTCACATATCGATGCGAGATTTGATCCTCTTCCCCAGAAACCTCACATCAAAGGATTCATTGAAGGGGTGATATTCCTTTTGATGACTATTTTTTACGCGCTCAGTATTTTTATTCAAAGGAATTGATCGAGTGGCGTCTGGGTTCAAGTCATCCATGAAGCTTACACTTTTTTCTTTGCCCTCCACAGCCTGCCCAGCGAAAAGAACGATGACATCTTGACATGTTTTTGTTACTCACACTTTGAGGGTGAATTGATCACGTAAAGCAAAGTGCCTGCTTCCTCCGGAGCATTGCCTTCGGATGGCAGGAACAATGTGATGACCAGTTTCTGTTGATTATTCGAGTCCGTAACCCATGTAGTATTAGGATTGGCAAATGCCCGTGAATGTTGATCAGTCTTGATTGCAAGCGTGCGGATCGGCATACCTTCTTCATCACAAAGATTGATTCTCCAGGAGCTCCAGTCGTTACGGTTTCTCTGGGTTTCCTGAAGGATATACGTTTTGTCTTTCCAGGTGAACGGATCACGATCTCCTAAATTGCCGTTCCATCCGTTTTTGATCAATGCCTCATTGATGTATACGGAAGGCTTGGCCTGCCAATGCTTGAAATCGGTCAGTGTGCCCATAGCTAGTTGATCAACTCGAACATGCTTGAAGTAATGAAAGCGAAGTTGAATTTTCGAATGATTGATCCCCTTTGCTCCCATTACCACCGATTCGAAACTGGGAGTTCCTTCAGCGGTGGGAGCAAGTGATCTCGGGATATCATTTTCGTTGGTGTATCTACCCTCCAGCAGGTGAGTCAGGTTTTCATAATAGCGCAACCTGATCCAGCATGATCTGGGCGCATCCTTTTCATAAGCCATTAAAAAGCCACCCTCTCTGCATGGGAAAATGGTGGGCTGGGATGCGTGAGTATCCAGTAATTTTATTTCCTTCCATATGAGTAGATCATTTGATTCAGCCAGATGTATGTTAAATACTCCTTTCTGCCTATTGTGGAATAACCCATAATAAACGGCTCTCTGATCATGTTGCTGAGCTTGGAACACTTTCAGGCAATCCATACTTCTTTCCTGCGTCGTTTTTAACTGATAACTTCGAACGTCTGCCAACGTCACTGCTTCAAGCTGCTGGACAAAGGTATCGTTTTCTGCGGCAAACAACTCCAAGGTTTGCCCTTCAAGGATCATGCTAAAAAGGTAAAGTGTCCTGAGGATTGAAGGTATGATGTACTTGCCGTATTGCTTTCTTTTCATGAGTTCACTTGGCTCTGCTTGGCTTATGTATTTCAACGATTATTGCATGAATGATGGAGCATACGATTTGTCGGTCTGATGCCCTTCATTCGCTGAGTAACCACCTTACTGAAGGGGGAGAATTTTCAAGTAGTGACCACGCTGTATGGGGCTTATTGAACTCAGGTATATCGGTAAACCGATGGTTGATTTCGTTCGTTCATCCAAGGTATGGTTTGATCATGCGAATTCATTATTTCTTTCGTGCCATGATGGTTGCTGGGGCCCTGATCATGGTCACACAAACCAAGGCGGCGGATCGTCCGAATGTAGTTTTCATTCTCGCTGACGACTTAGGTTGGCGTGATCTATCCATTCAGGGAAGCACTTTTTACGAAACGCCGAATATTGACCGTATCGGTCGAGAGGGTATGCGTTTTCGTCAGGGATACGCGACCTGTCAGGTTTGTAGTCCATCCAGAGCAAGCATTATGACGGGTAAATATCCTGCTCGATTGGCCATCACGGATTGGATTGGAGCTGCAGCTGGGACAGACTGGAAGCGCAATACCAAACTGCTTCCCGCTCACTACCATCATCAGCTTTCACTGGATGAGACGACCTTGGCCGAAGCCTTTCGAGAAGGCGGTTACCGTACCTTTTTTGCCGGTAAATGGCACTTGGGAGGTGAAGGAAGTTTTCCTGAAGATCATGGCTTTGATATCAATGTGGGAGGACATCATCGAGGTTCGCCTCCAGGTGGTTTTTTTTCCCCCTACACGAATCCAAAAATGGAATCCGGTCCAGCTGGTGAATACTTGCCTCTGAGGCTCGGTCAAGAAACGGCAACATTTATTGAAGAAAACAAGGATCGTCCATTCCTCGCATATCTGTCTTTTTATATGGTGCATGCCCCACTGGAAACAACCGAGGCTCTGTGGGCTAAATATCGTGATAAAGCTTCGAAAGAACGCCAACCTAATCATCGATTCATCATTGACCGCACGTCTCCCGTGCGACAGGTACAGGACCATCCGGTTTATGGCGGAATGGTGGAGGCCATGGACATGGCTGTAGGTTTGGTCCTGGAAACATTGGATCGTCTGGGATTGGATGAAAACACCATCGTTGTTTTTACATCAGATAACGGTGGCGTTTCTGCCGGGGATGGCAAAGCCACCTCCAATCTACCTTTTCGTGGAGGCAAGGGACGTCAATGGGAAGGTGGAATCCGCGAGCCTTACTTCATTAAATGGCCTGGAGTCGTACAAGCGAATTCTGTGACGGATGTTCCTGCGATTGGAACCGATTTTTACCCGACCCTGATGGAAATGGCAGGGCTCCCCATGCGTCCCACACAGCATGTGGACGGGCTTAGTCTTGTTCCTGTTCTCAAGGGAGGAGAGATTTCAGATCGTCCTTTATTCTGGCATTATCCTCATTACGGCAATCAGGGAGGCGAACCTTCATCCATCATGAGGGAAGGGAATTGGAAGTTGATTTATTATCACGAGGATGGCCGATGTGAACTATACCGACTCTCTGAAGATGCAGGAGAGCAACATGATTTGGCGGACGAGCACAAAGACAAAGTCCAGGCCATGTTTCAAAAATTGGTGGCATGGCTGCAGGAAACGGATGCACGGATGCCTTTCCTGAATCCCAAATATGACAAAGAACTTTACCGCAAACAGCAAATTCAAACACGCACCAAAGCCCTTCCAGCTCTGGAACGAGGTCATGCTGCGGTATTAAGACCTGATTATGTGCCCCGTGGCGGATGGTGGGAAGGTCGTGGTAAATGAGTTTACTGGGACCTACGCTTTGATATGAGGGGGCTCGTCTGATTTGAGCGTCAATCCTTTCAGGTGGACATCGTAATCTGATTCAGATTGCCCCTGATTGACCAACAGCCATCGGGCTTGGGGGTGGATGGATTGAATGGCGTTGATCGCCTCGAACCCATCCACAAGCATGGCCGTCGAAAGGGCATCAGAATCGGTTGTGTTCCCACAAACGAGCCCAGCTATCCAATGCCCCTGCGCCGGTTGTCCTGTGCGGCCATCAATGACGTGACCCAAAGTACGTTTGTCCGATTGGAATGACTTGCCCCAGATCGCTGAAACCGAAAGACTTTGATCAACCAGAGGGACTACTGTCAGCAGATCTTGTGATTGGTACTCTGTTTGTGTCTTTTTTTCTTCCACGTAATAGGGGAACGCTGGATCGCTTTCAGGCTTGATGAGGGCGATATGCCAGGCATCGTCCTCAGGAGGGGTCCCGATCGCGCTGATAGTGCTTGTTCCCCCGTGGATGATTCCACTTTTGATTTCAAAATCGAGAAGTATTTCCGAGGCAACTTCGAGTGCGTAGCCTTTGCCCACCGCCCCCAGGTCCAGCATGATCCCTTCTTTATCAAAACGAACGGTATAATCCGTTGGATCGAGGTGCACATGCTGCATTCCCACCAGGTTCATTGCTCTGGCGATGGCATCCTCCGACGGGCATTCGCCAGTGCCTTTCATGAATCCCCAGCATTTGATCAAGGGGCCCATGGTAATATCGAATGCCCCGTTGGTTTTTTCTGATAAGGTTTTGCAACGCTGAAGGAGGCCGAAGACCAATGGATCAAGTTTGACGGGTGAAACGGCTGCTTGATGGTTTGTCCGTGCAATTTGACTGGCAGGATTATAAAGGCTTAATTTGGCCTCCATTTTTTCGATTTCATCCAATACCTCTTCTGCGACGGATTGTAGCCAGGATTCCTTTTCGCCATTGAGAACGACTTCAAATCGAGTGGCCATAGCCATGCGTGCGGCGCGTACGGTTACCATTAGGTGATTCAATAAAGTTAAAGATCGGTGCATGAAAAAGGGTTCCACCGATGGGGTGGAACCCTTTCACTAAAGATCAGATTTAATTTCGATTAAGAAAGATCCAAACTTCCGTAAGTGAGCGGCTTGACTTCTTTGCCATCGGCAGTGGTGATCGTGCGAGTCTTCTCGTCGTAAACGCACATGATATTCAAGCGATCAGACATTTCAGCGAGAGAAATAACCGTTTGAACTTTCACTGCGAGATCGATGCCACAGTTAGGCTGTTTGCGGGTTCGGATACATTCGATCCAGTTCTTCTCGTGGTGAGAAATGGCTTCACCTGGCAACAGGTTGTCGAATACTTCAGGATCGACTTCATCAGAAAACTTACGCTCCGGACGAAGCTCGATCTTGTTGGCTCCGATACCACCCATCAGCAAGGTGCCGTGATGACCGCGTATGGTTTCAGTCATGTTGTACTCATTGACCGTAGCGCTTGCAACCACCAGATTGAATCCGCTTGGGAATTCGATGATTGCCTGCACGTTCTCATCCACATCACGCTCATAAGTGCCCGGAGTGTTTTTATCGGTTCGAAGTGATTTGTTTCCAAGGCTGACGACGCGAGCCGGGTATTCAGGAGCTCCAGTTGCCAGCATGTAAGGATGCAGCAGGTGAGGCAACAGGTCACCTAGCAAACCCGCACAATAAGGGTAATACTTGCGCCAGCGGAAATAGTGATCTGCGTTGAAGGGGATCTTCTTGTTTACGCCACCCATCCAGCGGTTCCAATCCATGTCGTCCGGGGTTGCCCAGTCGCGGATGGTGTAATTCCACTCTCCCTTGGGATTGTTGCGCATGTAGGAAGTCGTTCCCATGACGAGAGGTCCAATCATACCGGACTGGATGACCTCCGCAGCTTTGTGGTATTTTCTTGCAGAACAACCTTGTGAACCCACCTGAACCAGACGGCCCGTGCGTTTGACAGTGTCCTGGATCTCCCATGCTTCATGCAGGTAACGGGTCATGGGTTTCTCTACGTAGACATCCTTGCCCAAATTCATTGCATCCACTGCACAGGGAGTGTGCCAGTGATCTACGGTAGCTATGCAAACCGCATCGATATCCTTGTCTTCGAGCAGTTTGCGGTGGTCCACGTAGCGACCTACTTTTTCGCCAATGATGCCCTCCGCCTGGTCCATGCGAGATTGAGAAATATCACAGACAGCAATCTGAGCTAGATTGCTGTCGCCCTTGTGGCCTTTCATGCTGCGAACGTGCGCTTGGCCTTGTCCGCCAACACCAATGTAACCTATATTGACTCGCTCGTTAGCACCAATGACCCTCCCTGTGGATGGAGCTTGGCTTTGACCATAAACCGGAGTTTTGGCAATGTTTGAGGAAGCAACGACCGCGGCGGCAGTCGAAGCCTTCTTGATGAAATCTCGGCGGGAATCCTCACCGCCGACCTGTGTTTGCTTTTGATTGTTTTCCATAAGACTTAAAATCTATATAATGATGCTGTCATTAATGGGCTCTAGACATCGTAGCCCATCCACGGCCATGGTCAATGCCCAAGATACCACGAAAGCTCAATTTTTGACGCAAGATCCTTCTTCTGCATTCAATGGAATGAGCCGGAAATTTCTTTGCCTCCCAAAAAAACACAGGAAACTGGCTCCAGGCTGCCTATGGCATGCTCTGCTAGGGATTCTTTTTTGCCGTTCCATGGTAAACTAATCCAATCAGCCCGCTTGCCGGCCTCAAGGCTACCAGCTTCACCCAGTAAACCAAGAGCTTTGGCCCCGTTGAGGGTAGACATTTTTAAAATGGATTCCGGTTTAACCGCGTTTTCTCCTTCCAGTAATTTGCGCATTTCGTCGAAAAGGCTCAAGCTGTTCGGCGAATCTTCATCTGTCACCGATGCCAAGCTATCCGTTCCCAGTGCAATATTGAGGTTTTTGGATTGTAAATCATTGATCTGGAATGTTGGATGGGCGAAATAGGCATGGCTTCTTGGACAATGTACAATGTGCATATTGTTTTGAACCAACCTTTCAACATCGCCTTCATCCAGGCAGTTAACATGCACTGCAATACCATTTTTTTTCAAAATGCCTGCTTGATCCATCAGTTGAATCGGGCTGCCTGTCCCCCATTCAGGTAAATGCTTGATTGAATTGAACCACTCAAACATCGGCCCCTTACGATGCTTGAAGAGGTCGTATTCTTCGATGGATTCTGACAAATGCATGGAGAACGGCAGATTGCACAAGGTGGAGGCTCGTTTCAGTGACCTCCATAATTCGGGACTAGTAGTGTAGGGTGCATGCGGAGAGATTCCGGCTTTATCACCTTTTGTTTTTTCAAATAGCGCCGCATGACGGGCGCTCATGGTCAGATCATTCTCGTCCAGAGGCGTATCCTGAAGGTGTATGAGTTCGTAGAAAGGAAATAATCTGGGGCCGCGTGGAAGATTGCGTGGATCAAATCTCGATGGATGAGAGACTGTATCAGCAACCAGTGTAGTTCCACTTTGAATGAGTTTTTGATAACCTGAAATCCATGAATCCTGGAAATTCTTTTCATTCCATGCACGTTTTTGTTTGATCATGGATTGGATCCATGAGGTGAACGACGTGGGCTTTTTTAGTTTCCCTGCCATCAAAGTATAGTCCAGATGACAATGCGCGTTGATAAGTCCTGGAAGCATGACCTGCTCGCCCAGATCGAGGACAGTTCCCACAAATTCCCGCCTCACTTTTGCCCAGTCATCGACTGCCAGGATTTTATCTCCATGCATTACCAATGCACCATTGAAAATCGGAGGCCTGTCAATGGGGAGAATGGCTCGGCTGCGAATGATCAGGTTGTCTTGCATGGCATTTATTGACCGCAAAGGTTTTGCTTGAGAATTAAGGAGCAGGACGCAAAAGAAAACCGCTTGAATGATTCCAAGCGGCTCTCAAATCCAAACGCATGATGCGTCACAATGATCAGAATCAGGACTGGCGACGTCTTTTGTCGCGTGCCGCTTCGCTTTGTGTTTTTGATTTCTTCTTGCTGTGCCGTTTTCTGATTTGTTGTTCGATTTTTTTGGTGACAAGGTCAATGGCGGCATACAAATCGTTTTCGTAATCGGTCGCGTATAAATCATTGCCTTTGACTCCAAGACGTATCGAGCATTTAAACTGCTTTTCCGGAGACCGGGTGTTGTCATGTTCAAGGTTGACCCGGGCATCAATCGCCCATCGGTCCAAATGCTCAAGTTTGTCGATGCGGCCCAGTAGATGATTCTCGATCGACTTGGTTAATTTTATGTTATGCGTTGTCAGCACGAATTTCATTTGGTAATCACTTTCTTGTCTTTTGTTTCTTGATTGGTTACCTGATCAAGTAAGGTAACCTGTTTTCAAAATGGGGCTTCCAGGAAAACTGAAGTCACGACATCAGCTAAAGCAGGTGGAATTCCTATTTTACCGTTCTTCTGGACTCCGCTCCTATTTATATGATCGGTCTATTTGTGATTGGTTGCGGTGTCATTCGCATTCCAAGTCCTTCCTATGGTTCTTCATTTCGGCAAAGGCTCAAACCAATCCTGCCTTAGCCAATCGACCAGCAATCCGATTTCCGTCGGGGTGAGGATGCCCTCAGTCAAGAAAGAGGGCATGCGGTCATTGTTCTCACCGTAGAAACGTTTCTGACCAGGATCGGAAATGAATGATTTCATCCATTCTCTGGAGCCGTAACCAGTTAAATCGGGTCCATCCGCGTCGTCGTCTTCAAAATGAAATGCATGGCAGTCAGAGCAGCCTAATTCATACCCTAAATCCTCTTTGCCTAGAACGATGAGGTCCGCCTCTACCTCTTCAACCTCTGCCTGCCGGCTTAACCCGGCTTCAGCTGAAAGGGCTTTAATAGCGCGCTCCAGTGCTAGTTTTTCTTCCTTGTCAAACTGTGAAACCTTCTTGTTAACGAAGCGAACCATGTCTCCATTTCGAAACGCTGTTTCTCCGAAATAACGTTTGGTGGCGATATGCTCAGGCTTCAGCAAATCCGTCAGCCAGGCGCGCGAGGCAAAGTCTTTCAAATCTGGTGCACTCGAGGTATCCAATGGAACATTCCCTGTGCCATCGTGTCCGCCAAAACGATGGCAGCTTGAGCAATGTGCTGCGAACAATCTGGGGCCAAGCGTCTTAGGGTCATGGTGCAGGAGGTGAAGCGCTCCCTCTTCAGGGATGCCCGTCGGCCCAGAGGCAAGTTCAACAGCTCTCTGTGCTTTTTCATGGGCTTGCTCCCCGGCCGCTATGTAGTTTGCATTAGTGGCGTCCTCCATCTTTGCCGAGTAAGTCAGCCAGAATGCGCCAGTTAGCAGACCCATGCTCACCAGAATGTTGAAGTAATGCCCAATCCTGAGCTTGGCTACCCAAGGCATGATCACGAAATACCCTACGATCAAGCTGGGAATGAAAATAGCGCCAAGAACTTCCTTTTCACCAGGAAAGTATTTCAAAAATTGGAACAGGAATAGAAAGTACCATTCGGGTCTTGCTGCTGCGTAGAGATCTGTGGGATCTGCCGGAGCCGCCAGGGGCGCCCCCATGCCAATGTGAGTAAAACCGAACCACTGAGGTTTCAGGGTCATCAGCGTGACTAATCCCATCACTGCCAGGCAAGCGATGGCGTTTTTGAGTGCCTGTCCAGGCCAGAACGAAGATACATTGATTTCAGTTCTGGCAATTCCTTTAAAGGCCTGCTTCCTGTATCGACGCACCAGCATCATTCTTGCCAGCAACAGGCCTGAAAAGACCACAGGAAGAACACCAGCATGCAAGGCAAAGAAACGCGTGAGGGTATGATGCCCGAAATGCTCCCCTCCTACAGTCAATCTCTCAAGGTAGGTGCCAAAGACCGGGCTCAATGACATGATATGAGTCCTTACTTTTGCCGACCAGTAGCCCTGTTGATCCCAGGGAAGCAGATAACCTGTCAGTGAAAAACTGATGACAACAAGTGCCATAGCCATGGCAATCCAGAACATTAATTCTCTGGGTTTGCGATACCCTTTGAACCAGATTTTCTGAAACACATGCAGTAATACCATGATGACCATGGCCTCTGCCGCATAGTAATGAATACCTCGCACTAGCCATCCCAGCTGCATGACATGTTGAATATAGTAAACACTCTCCCATGCGGACCGGGTACTGGGGCTGTAGGACATCCAAAGAGCCATGCCGGTGATGGCTTGCACAGCGAACATGAAGAGTAGGATGCCTCCCCAGGTGTGGCGCCACTTGGCTCCCCCCGGGATCTCATTGAACAACGCGGACCTAATGACCTTTTCGAGGCCGGTTCGGTCATCAATCCACTTGAGCAATCTGCGCATTAGCTGGTTGGAATTCTTTCTGAAATCCCGGTTTTAAAGCTTTGGTATTGAACCCAGATTTCATCGCCATTGCGGATTTCTACCTTCAATGGATCCATGCCTCGCGGGCTGGGGTTATTCGGGTTGGCTTTCGTACCGTCAAAATGAAACTGACTCTCGTGGCATGGGCAGTTAAACTGGGTCTTCTGTGAATCGATCTGAACAAAGCAACCCGCATGAGGGCAGATAATGTTGAAAGCGGCCAAGTGCTCGTTTTTGGTGCGCCTGAGATAAATGGAACCCACTGGAACATTTGAATAATGATTCCATGCGTCCTTCCTGTTGGAAAGAATATCGAACTTCATAGGTATTCCGTTTGCCGGCAAGGAAGCTAATCGAGCGACCATGATGAATGCGCCTGAGGTTTCGTTTCTGTTGCGTCTCAGGGGATCCAGAAGAAGCGCTAAACCACCCAAAAGTGGACCAAGAAGTGCAAAACCCCCTGCGATCATGGTGAGCATTCCACGCATGAAACCTCTGCGATCCGGGCTGGTTGAGGGTTGGGGCTTTTTTATCATATGCGCCAGACTAACTAACATCACCATACACTTTTACCCTGCCCAAGGCAATGGAGAATTGCTGAATCAAGGGCGATGTTCCCGCAAATCCTTCTCCTATTCTCAAACTGGACCCTGAGCCCGTTCGCGCTTTTTGTAAACGGGTGAATTTCAGGGTTTCACCTGCGGATGCCTCATATGAAAGACCTCTTCACAATTCACGGCCTTCGGGCTCATATCCGGATTGGTCTCCATGATCTCACTCATCCATTGCCACCATTTTTGACACACATCGGTACTCGAAATCGCGTTCCATTGATCCTCGTTTTCAATCTCGGCATGCGCAAAGAGGTGTCTTTTATCAGGGTGTAAGAAAATGCTGTAGGAGTGAACTCCATGCTTCAACAGGGTAGCTTCCAATTCAGGCCAGATGGGGTTATGCCTTTTCTCGTATTCTAGTTCACATCCCTGCTTGATGGACATGATGAATGCTTTACGGATCATGATGGGTTGATTGGGATATCAATACGCTCCGCGATACGATTGCTTGTGTCATAAATCACCGCGGTTGAATGACCCGACAAACCCCCATAAATTTCACCGGGATTGATCAGTTGGCATGATCTGCTCATGGAAATTTCAAATTGATGGTTGTGCCCGAAGCACATGACATCAAATTTGCCCGAGTCTGCAAGGAGCCTTGCGATGTTGTCAAAATGTTGCATGCCGAATCGCACTCCATCCAATTCGAGTTCAGCCAATTCGCCATGCAATTGGATGTGTGAGAACGCTTGACTGTTTTGTGTGATGCGAAACAAGTCTCCGTCATTATTACCAAAAACGACATGGATAGGCTTGCTGAATCCTTCCCCAAGCGCTTGGATGATAAACGGCGAACACAAGTCACCACAGCACAGTAAAGCATCAGCGTCTTTCATTATTTCCAGCGCTTTTTTAAGCTGCGTCAACCGATCATGAATATCGGACAAAATGGCAATTTTCATCGTGAGTTATAACTTTTTAATCCTTGAACAGATATTTTTGACCGTTGCAACCTCTGATACCGCACCAGAAGGTTTCCTCTTTTTGAAGTGTCATGGTTTTCAATTTTCCCCATAAAAGCCGAACTTCGCTTCGTGGGTCCCCTTGCTCTTGAGTTCATCCTCTGCATGAAAAACTAAACAAGGTGAAAGGGGCCATCGATATAAATTTTTTCGGACAATGATTATGTTTGTTTTGTAACTCAAACCATACTGAACTTTCTCGGCCATTATCAGGTGCATGGATTTCAGTATTTCTTGGTCTTAAAGAGAAGGTGATTACATTCTTGAATTATCTGCAGATTACTTAAGGTGAGTCAGATCCAGCCCTGCTTTGATTCCGTCATTTCACCAGCTTTTCCTTACGATCACGAGCAGGTATTTATTTACCATTCACACCCTCATTGGATTGTTTTTGGTTTAAATCACTCCCTGGAGGCTGTCCCTTACATTGGAACGCGTTCGAAGGAAAACCCTTTTTCTTGTGTCTGCCATCCAATGCTCCACTTTTCAATGCGACCTTGCATTGATTGAATTCCTGATGGGGTCCTGCTCCCAACTTGATTACGCATGAGACAACGCCTGCTGTATGGAAAACGGTGATTATTTAAACATGGTTTCAATCACGTTTGAAAATGGAAGCTTTCATCAAAGAGGCGGATGTTTGCTGACTGCTAGTATCAAGAATCAAGTATGCGTATTCCATTGTCCTCCAACGCAATTTTGCGTTCCTTGAACAGATTTCCAACGGTTTGTTTGAACACTTTTTTACTGACCCCAAAATGACTCCTGATGAGCTCGGGGCTGCTTTTATCGGTTAGAGGTAGAAAGCCATCGTTGCATGAGAGTTGATCCAATATCTGAGATGAAAGGGAGACTACTCTTGCTCCACGGTCAGGGTTGAGGGTGAGGTCGATCTTACCATCATCACGGATTTGTTGGATATACCCTTTCAGCTGATCGCCTGGATCAAGATGGGCGATTGAGGGATCCCGGTAAAGAAGGCCTACGTGTGATTCATTGATCAACGCATTCAAACCCATGGGAGTACGTTCTGAGATCAGCAGTCTGACGGACTGGCCTCTTCTGTAACGAGGGGCTTGTTTTTCCAGCCAGCGGTTCAATCTTGCACTCGCTACGAGGCGTTCAGATTTTGGATCAAGGATGATACGGACGACAATGATCTGATCTTTTCGGGCGGGTTTTGTCTGTTCTCGATAAGGCAGTAACAAATCCTTTGGTAAACCCCAGTCCAGAAACGCACCTACATTGGGGTGAACACTTGTGACTTTTAATCCTGCAAACTCCCCGACAATCGCCTTGGGTCGATCGGTGGAAGCAATGAGTCGATCCTCTGAATCGCGATAAATAAAGACTGTGATCATGTTGCCCTCCTTCATGCTGTCAGTCACGTAGCGCGAAGGCAGGAGGATTTCTCCATGCTCCGCACCGTCGAGATAAAATCCCTGCGGTGTGTGATGTAGAATTTCCAAAGAATTAAGTCTCCCAATTTCAGCCATGTTGGATGCATCCTGTCATAGACTTGAGGAGGAGGCACGGTTAATTCAGGTAAATGTCATGTGTTCAATGACGCTCAAAAGGGATAGTGATATTCGATTTTGTGCATAAGGATCATTGACCAATGCTTTTGGGAAGCATAAAAACAGACAAACCCATAGAAGCTTATGTATACCTATCCTGTTAATGCTGTGTCTGGCCTTAATTCTCAAAAAGTATTTCGCCATGCATCAAATTCTTTACGTCATGGTTTCACGCTGATTGAGCTTTTAGTGGTTATCGCCATTATTGCAATTTTAGCAGGAATGCTTCTTCCTGCGCTCAGTAAGGCTAAATCTAAAGCCAACAAAACCCTGTGCTTAAGCAATCAGCGGCAATGGGGTATCGCTATCCAGATGTATGCAGCTGATCATGACAATTCCTTTCCGGATAATTCCCAAGGGCAGCATTTGAGCTGGATGGGGCCTTCCATGGCATCTTTCTGGAAGAATTATTTGATTGAATCCAAAAAGACAGAAGAGGAGAAGGGGAAGTTTCACCTCATATTCTGCCCTACTGACAAATGGCATCGGGTTGCTGACATGTGGAGGAATTCAGATCCTAGTGCACATTTAAAACCTGTTCTCACAGGCTATTTCTATCTTCCCGGACGTACCGCTTCGAGTGCTGATTATGACGTAAGTGGAGTTGAGGGTTGGGTGACTCGCAAAAAACTTGGTGGACGTTTTAAGAATGCTCCAATTTTGACCGACCGTCTTCAAGGGCTTGGCTCATGGAATATGTCGAAGAACAGTGGCAGTGTAAACTGGTTCACTGAAAGCGATGGTAAAAGCGTTCCTGCCGCCACCCACCGCAGCAGTGATGGATCCCCCGAAGGTGGTAACTTTTTATTCGAGGATGGTCATGCCGAATGGCGTCGATTTAATCTCAATGACGCACGATCAACCATCGATCTTGGGGCGAGGATAGGCACCTGGCTTTGCTTTTACAAAATCCCCGTGGCGGATTAACCATCTCAGTCATCCTGTTTATTCGGTAGCATTGTTCCGCTTCAAACCTTTATGAGTTACCGATCCGCCTTTGTTATGTGATTGCGGTGTGGGGGAGCCAAAGAAAGAGTAATCCCTGAGAGGCTCCTTGCTGAGCCATCGATGTTCTTGGAAATGTTCTTCATTCAACCCAAAGGAAACATCTGGTTTCTGCTTGGGATATTTTGGGAGATATTCATGTGCTGTAATTCTTCCGTTGGGCTTGATCAGTGCGAGATATTCTCCGTCGGTCGACAGCTTGAAATTTGTGTGTAAATCATCTACCCAATTGGTTCTGTTTTTGCCTGATGCCCACACCAGCAAGAATTCACCTGGTTCAATTTGGGCATGGGGGAAAGTCCATTTTCTGAAGTTTTTAAAATCATCTGTTAAATGCCAACCAGCCAGAGAAAGCGTTTTTTCTGATGCGTTGTAAATTTCAATCCAATCAGAAAAATCACCATCCGCATCGGTGAGTTGGGTTTCGTTTTCAGCGAGGAACTCCGTGATGAGTAAGTCTGGTTTGCCTGCGTAATAGGTCAACAAGTCAGGATTCATAATCAGGCCTGTTGCTGACAGCACCAGCAAGATGGTGATGAACTGCCAGGGAGAAAAGATGCCATGCTTCTGTTCGGGTCTCATTGTTTCCTGCGTGGTTTTGGCTAAGTGCTCAGCAAATCGACTCCTGTGACATATTTAGACATGCGTGTCACCCGAAACGGTAAAAAATTCACCAATCGTTCATCGAGTGTCGAAATGTCTCCCGAATATTTTAATTCTACCACGACACTCTCCTCCAGATTACGAATCCGATTGAATTGACAATCAAAACGGTCGATGGCGATAAAACTCAACCCCGTGTCAATCGTGATACGATACATGCCGTCTGCTGAGAGGTAGTATTTTCTGTGATAACGATTGCACATCGTTGGGACAACCAGTCTTACATCGTGACGGACATTTTCAGGTATGTCGCATTTCTCCCAATAGGTATCCAAATCATGATAGGAAAAACCGGGGGTAAGATTAAGTGGTGGCAGTTTATAACTGTTCTTTGTGCCCACCATGCCGCGTTTGATCTTATATTCCAGCGTTGTTTTTTGCTGGCTCTGCAGAAATTCCCCATACCATCGGAGCCTTATTTTGGTGCGAGCAGCCTGACCACTCAGATTTTCATGGTAATTGGATAAATCAGGCGTATCGAAATAGATGTTGTTGATAAATCGTGGCGGAAAACATTCAAAAAACAGGGCAGGGGAACGTTTGATCCACATCTCAATTTCAGCTTCCGGCAAGTCCTGAATATGATATTTGCGCTCGAACCGATAGCCTTGCCTCGGTTCATGTATTTCCTTTTCTGATGTGGCTGCATCGGACACGCTCACTTTATTATCCTCCGATACCACGGTCATCGATCAAGCTTATCTTAATCTCGGGGTGAATGCTCGCCAGCGCTGTTCTGCAACTCTGAATGTGCTCTATGTCTTTGAACTGAATTTGAAAGGATATTTCAAAAAGCTCCTTGGTTTCATCAATACGCCTGAGTCTGAAATCTCTGGCCTCCTTGGCCAGCACCTTGGTGATCTGAGGAATGCAGTCTTCTTCTGATTTTTTGCCTGATAAGGTGAGATAAAGATTGGGTTTTGTTTCTCCTGGCCTTGTGAAATGACGTAATGCAAGGATTGCGACCACCACGAGAAAAGCAACTCCGGTGATCAATGCTTGCTGGGAACCCATGCCCAGGCCGATCGCGATGGCGAAAAAGAGGTAGCTTAACTCTTCTGGTTCTTTGATAGCTGCTCGAAATCTTATGATCGAAAGTGCCCCAACCAGTCCCAAAGACAGTGCCACCGATGATTTGACGATGGTGATGATCAGCATGGTTGTCATGCTCAGGATCATGAAATTTTTCCCGAACATTTCCCTGTTCGACAGTGCATTTCCAAAGTGCACATAAACCTTGCTCAACAAATAGCTGAGAAGCGCAGCCAACAGGAAATGCACAATAAACCATACGACATCAATCTCCGCGTTTTGAGCGGCAAAAAAGTTTAACAATGATCTGGGATCCGTATTCATGGGTAATGCTGAGACTGAACTTGAGCGATTCGGGTTACAAAATCTACAAAATAAACGTGAAACACTTCAAACTCCTGACAAACGAATAAGTATTTAAACGATATTGCTGTGTTTCAGGTGTGAGGCCTCAATTTTTCCTTATCTTGGAGTTGCCATAGAATGTTGGGGTTTTTGCTGCTTTTCCGCAGGATGCAGGTTTCCAGAGTATGAGGGTTACCTCACTTCTCAGGGCCCTTCAGAGCTGTCCAAATTGAGTGAGACATGAGTTTCTGCCTAATGCGACCGGCACTTGAACGAGATGCTTCATTCCTAGTTTCTAATTCTCTGCGGGTAATTCCAGTTGGTTTTCGGAAGAAGCAATGACTGTTGCCACGGTTGCATCTCCAGTGACATTGGTGACAGTGCGCAACATGTCGAGTATTCGATCTACACCAAGGATCAGTGCAATCCCTTCGCTGGGGACATGGATGGCCTCAAGAATAATGACAAGCATGATAATGCCTGCACCGGGCACAGCAGCCGTTCCAATGGAGGCGAGGACTGCGGTCATCACAATCGTGGCTTGAGCTGCAAAATTGAGATCCATCCCAAGAGCTTGCGCGATGAATACGGAAGCCACCGCCTGGTAAAGAGCCGTACCATCCATATTGATGGTGGCCCCAAGCGGAAGCACAAAAGAAGAGACCTCTTCTGATACGCCAAGACGTTTCTGGCACCGGTCCATTGTGACAGGGAGCGTTGCTCCACTGGAGCTTGTGGAAAATGCGAGTAACTGAGCAGAGCTGATACCTGAGAAAAATCGTTTGTATGGTATCTTGGTGAAAAACCTGAGGAGGAGCGGATATACAATGAAGCAATGCAAAGCCAGTCCAGCGACTACGACAAGGCAATAACTTCCCAATGCTCCCAGGAGATCAAATACTTGCCCTAAATCATCCTGTGCCATTGTTACGATGGTATTGGCCATGAGTCCAAAAACTCCTATTGGAGCCAATTTCATGATCAAGTGGACAATCTGAATGACCGCCTCCATCAAACCATCGAATACCTGCAGAACAGGTCGACTCTGTTTGTCGGGGGTCATTGTCAAGCCTACTCCCAGCAACAGTGAGACAAATACAAGTTGAAGCATGTTGTTGTTGTTGGAAGCGGAGGCTAGAAAATTGTTTGGGATAATATCTACCAGGAAATCGAGTGTGCCTCTCTCTTTGACATCCAGCGCAGCAGTTTGACGGGTTGAGGCATCGTTTTGATACGACGACTGTAGTTGCGTGCGTGTTTCCTCAGGGAGATTTTTTCCAGGCTTGAACAAATTGACAAGGCCAAGCCCGATGATGACCGCTACTGCGGTGGTTCCTATGTAGAGCGCAATTGTTTTTCCTCCCATACGGCTCAGCTTCTTGACATCGGACAATGAAGCAACACCTGTTACCAGAGAAGTCAGCACCAGAGGGACGGCAATTAGTTTGAGCAAATTGATGAAAATAGCTCCGAAGGGGCTAACCCAATTGGAGGTCCATTCTCCCCAACCTTTTGAAGCGGCTATCACACCAAAGATCACACCCAGCAGCAAGCCCAGGATTATTTGCCAATGAAGCAATCGATACCACGGTTTTTTCATACAATTGACCTTAAAAAAAACACAGTAAAGTCATAGGAAAAAATCTTGTTTACTTCTATCGAAGGCTGGCCTCCTCTGCTCATTGATATCGCACAGGAGCTGGTGAAGGCATTTTAAAAGGGATTTATGATTTTAATTCAGTTCCTCGACAGTGACTTCGAAGCGATTGCCCTTCACTGTCATCGCATATTGCATTGGTTTTTTGACTCCATCGCGCTGGCTCGGTATGGAGGGAGTTTTTTGGGGTTGAGTCTGGGCATGAGGCCTGTCTTTGTTTTCGATATGCTTCTTAAGCTCCTGAGGGAACATGGCATGAAGGACTGCCATATCATCATTAACAGGAAATCCTGCCAGCTTTAATTCTTTCTTCAGTATGTCCATACGTGGCTCAAGCAGGTCTGCCGGACGGCAATCGATAGACTCTTCTTTCGCCTGCCCCTCCGCCTTCTTGCGAAGTTCCGGGTCGACGGGGCCAGGTGTTTTCCCGTACTTTCCAAGGAGAATATCCACAACGGGCTGTGAAAGCATTTTCCATCTGCCAAATTTTACATTGAGCATGGATTGAGTGCCCACAATTTGCGAGGTCGGTGTGACCAAGGGAATCCAGCCTAACCTTTCCCTGACATAAGGGATTTCTTTCATGACGTCCAATAGCTGGTCTCCCATTCCTTGCTCCTTCAGCTGGTTTCGGAAATTACTCATCATTCCTCCCGGTACTTGATAAACGAGTATGTCTGCATCGACTTTTTCGTTCTTAGCATGCGTGAATGCGTCCAGTTCAAGGTAGACCTTTTTGAAATGATCGCCGATTTCAGCCAGTGCCTGCGTGTCATAATCAGGCTTGCGCGGACTGGTTTCCAACATGGATTGCATGAGCAGTGTGTCTGGTTGGCCTGTTCCATTTGCAAATGGGGCAATGGATGTATCTACTGCATCAACGCCGCTTTCAATGGCAGCATAGTAAGAAGCTGCCGCCATCCCTGCCGTGCTGTGACTGTGCAATACGATGGGGATTTTAATTTTTTCTTTCAGGTTTTTTACCAAGTCTGCCGCTTTGGAAGGGGAAATCAGTCCTGCCATGTCCTTGATGCAAACCGAATCACAGCCCATGGCCTCAAGCTCGACTCCAAGCTTGAGAAAGTTGCCGATGGTATGCACCGGGCTGGTCGTATAGCAAATGACGCCTTGTGCATGTTTTCCTGCTTCCTTCACGGCCTTCACCGCCGTACGGATATTGCGAACATCGTTGAGAGCATCAAACACCCTGAAGATGTCCATGCCGTGATTGGCTGAACATTTGATGAAAGATTCAACTACATCATCAGGAAAACTCGTGTATTGAACGATATTTTGCCCCCTAAGCAGCATCATATGAGGTGTATTGGGGGAAAGTTTCTTTAGAGTGTCGAGACGGTCGAAAGGGTTTTCATCCAGAAATCGCAGACAAGAATCAATGGTTGCGCCACCCCACGTTTCCAGTGCTCCAAATTGAAGGTTATCCAGTTTCTCGACAACAGGTATCATTTGCTCGGTCCGCATGCGTGTTGCTGCCAGAGATTGATGCCCATCTCGAAGGACCGTATTGTTGAAAATGACCGGGGTGGTTTCTGCCATAGTTTTATTTTGTCGGGCATCTGTAAGTCTATCAAGAGCAATCTGGTCAATGACTCTGTTGCTGGAGTATCAAAGTCCATTCCCTGATTCCTGTCTACGCATTGGAAAGTTGTTTGCTGCTGGTTTGATATTGAAAAAACGTGACCTTTGCCTCCAGCTGAATCAACCTCTCCCTTCATGCAAAGCAAAGTAAAACAAAAGGATAAAAATAGAGCATTGCGAAGCCTCTTGAATGATCCTGGGATCATCGTGAGTCTGGGAGTTCATGATGCTTTTTCTGCATTGATTGCTCAGCATGCAGGATTCAATCTTTTGTTTTTGGGTGGGTTTGGAGTCAGTGCATCGCGGTTTGGATTGCCGGATCTTAATTTTCTGAACCTCTCGGACATGGAACTCGCGGTGCAGCAGATTACACGGCAACTTTCCATTCCCTTGATTGCAGACGGAGATACTGGTCATGGCAATCTTCCTCACGTGCGACAGACTGTTGAACGTCTCGCTGCTGCGGGGGCATCCGGTATCCTGCTGGAAGATCAGTTATTTCCAAAAAAATGCGGTCACTTTCACCAAAAGCAGATTATCACAAAAGAAGAAATGTTGGGGAAAATCGAGGTAGCGGTTGACTCCAAACCTGATGAAGATTTTGTGATTATTGCACGGACTGACGCGCGCGCGCCGAACGGACTGGAAGATTCCATCGATCGAGTCAATGCCTATTGCGAACTTGGAGCGGATGTGGCCTTTATTGAGGCGCCGGAAAGTCGCGCAGAACTGGAGAGGATAGCCGACAATGTTTCGCATCCTTTATTTGCCAACATGCTGGTCGGCGGTAAAACCCCGATTCTGAGTGTGTCAGATCTTGAGCGCTTGGGTTACAAAATTGCGGTCAGTCCAATTGAAACACTCATGGTGTGTGGAAGTGCCATGCAATCGATGATGGAAGCCCTTAAGCAAACAGGTCAATTAACCCATCATCTGGAAGATAAAATGTCGTTTGACACATTGAAGGATATTTTGAATCTCGACGGATTGTTAAACACCCAAACGGGTCACCAGCGAGTTCAATAGGAGTTCTGTAATTTCACATTTGATTTGAATCAAGGCCTGTTTACGACATGCATCTTTCTGTCATACCCAAGTTAACGTTGATGGTCTTTTTTCTGTTACTCTTTCCGTCGCACCTATGGGGCGTTATCATTTCCTCCGGCGATGGCTCGCGGAACACCACTGCGCCCGGAGATGATCCGGGCGGGTCCAATGTGGGTAAGCGTGGAAGTTCGTCGGGTATCTGCCTTGGCAATCGCTGGGTATTGACTGGAAAACATGTCGGTGCTGGTTCACTGACATTGGGAGAGACGCCTTACAATGCTGAGGCGGGAACCGCGGCGTCCACTTGACAAATCCGGCTGGCTTTGGCCTTTCTGAGAATACAGATCTGCTTATGTATCAGCTGAACACCGACCCGCTGCTTCTCATGGATAAAACGTTCTGGGGCGATTTGGCTACCTCATGGACAGAGACCGCCAAGGCTGGCTCGGATCGAGAAGGATTCAAATGGGATCCAGATGTCGGGCAGTTTCTGGAAGTGGGCTGCGGCAGGGCAACGGATGAAGACGCACATTGGTCGAGCTGAGGTTCAGTGCAATGATGCGGGGGAATGGGACATTCGATTCCTTTCTGTGGGATGCTGATGATTTCTTTTAACTGGTTGTCATTGAGGTTCTGATCGGTTAGGTTTTCGACTTTATGAACCACATGTTGACCACAATTAAATCAAGAATGCGTGTCTACACCGCATGGATGATTACCTTTCTAACTTGCAGTATGTTCCTCTCTTCTGTTGTTGCAAAAGGTTGGGTCAAATACGAGGGACGCAAGGGGCCTGGTAAAAATAAACACATCGTATTTATCACTGGAGATGAGGAATACCGCTCCGAGGAGGCAATGCCCATGATGGGGAAAATCCTTTCGCTGAGGCATGGATTTGATTGCACTGTCTTGTTTGCAATGGACGATGCCACCGGAACCATAGATCCTGATAATCAGACTAACATCAAGGGCATGCACTTTATCAAGGATGCAGATCTGGTTGTATTGTTTACGCGCTTTAGGGAATTGCCTGATGATCAAATGAAATACTTTGTAGATCATCTTGAGGAGGGGAAACCAGTCATTGGCTTACGCACCTCAACGCACGCTTTTTCTTACACTCGCAACAAGTCCAGTGAATACGCTCATTTTCACTGGCAAAGCAAAGGATGGGTGGGTGGTTTTGGTCAGCAAGTATTGGGTGATACTTGGGTGAATCATCATGGTCATCATGGTCAAGAAAGCACGCGCGGGGTGATTGAAGGAAGACATCAATCGCATCCTATTCTCACAGGCGTCAGAGATGTCTGGGGGCCAACCGACGTGTATGGAATGGCACATCTGCCTGATGATATTTCAGTTTTGGTGCATGGCTTGACCTTGAATGGCATGAAGCCGGATTCGCTGCCTAATTATGAAAAACCGCTTATGCCTGTCGCATGGGTGCGTGAACACAACGGGAAACATGGGAAATTAAATCGGATATTCTGTACCACCATGGGTGCGGCTACTGACCTAGAGAGCGCTGGTTTACGTCGTTTGTTGGTGAACGCATGTTACTGGGGGCTTGGAATGGAAGATCTCATCAGTGCAGACAGTAGCGTTGCATATGTGGGTGAATATCATCCTACTCCATTTGGGTTTGGTAAATTCGTCAGAGGGGTCAAACCGGAATCGCATGCATTAAAGTAACTCTCTGATGCTCATTGAAAACTGTCGCTCTGTCATGAAAGCGCCAGTTTTTTCATGAAATAGCTCGCCTTGATTCAGTGACCCATTAAATGATACCCGTCAATCAAGTGAAATGAACAAGCTGCAGCTTGTTTAATACTTTTTTTGCACTGGTGTGAGTTTTAAAATTAAGAAATGATTCATCCGAATGACGACCACGGAACTACTTCTCTTGTATTGCACGTTGATCCTCCTTGCCTCACTGGCTGGAGGGTGGATTCCGTTGATGGTCCGCTTAACGCACACGCATCTTGAAATAGCTTCCAGTTTCATATCCGGTTTGATGCTAGGCGTTGGATTACTGCATTTGCTTCCGCATGCCTGGTTCGAGATCGGTTCTATCGACCGCGCAATGCAGTGGCTGCTGGCTGGATTTCTTTTTACCTTTCTTATTCAGCGATTTTTTCACCATCACATGCATGATTTGCCGATGGAGTCGCAACAAAAGGCAAGTGGTGATCCGCAAGTCTCATCGCACAAGCATACTTCCTGCAACGATCCATCACACCAGGGCCACGATCAAGGGGCATCCCAGACTATCGTGGAACCCTACATCGAACGAGCCATAGGAAAGCGATGGTCCTGGCTGGGGGCAGGAATGGGATTGGCCCTTCACACACTTATCAACGGCATGGTCCTCGCTGCGAGTATTCAAACCGAAATGCAACACAGTGCAGGCATTCGTTGGGCTGGGCTGGGGACCTTTCTGGTGATTTTACTTCACAAGCCTTTTGATGCCTGGACGATTGGCACATTGATGTCCACAGGTGGCTGGACCAAAGGACAGAGACATTTTGTTAATGCCATATTTGCTCTCATTATCCCGTTGGGCGTCATTTTGTTTCTAGCTGGATTTCACCAGGCATCAGGAGGCAACCATCAAATTCTAGGCTACGCACTTGCATTTGCTGCCGGGACTTTTTTGTGCATCGCTTCCATTGATCTCCTACCTGAACTCCAGTTTCACAAGCATGATCGATTTAAGCTGACTTTTGCGCTGGTTTTAGGGCTTGGGCTTGCAGTTCTGATCGGTAAATTTGAATCCAGTGGACATGATCATTTCCACGAAGAGTCTTCGGAGGTGCATGATCATGCGCATTGAACACACCTGATTCTCTGATTTCAGCTTGCAGGTAAGATCCATTTTCCTCAGACAAAAGCCGCTTCATTCGAAGCGGCTTTTGTCTGAGGAAAATTATTTCATTGAGGGGATGTATCATCCTCCCATTCATTGATACGCATGATTTCGCGGATTTTCCGTCGCTCGTATCGGTGTTTCAGGGGCTTTTCCGGTCTATTTTCGACTTGTCGGAAAGGATGCTTCGTGTTGTGGACCAGTTCGGACAAATGGGAGGCAGGTTTTACCATAATTTTGTTTCTTACCAATGGTTAAACAATTTCTTACTACTCAGTGAACTCGGCCCTGTGCCAAGTTTACAACTGACATTCATGATCTAAGACACACCAAAAACTAGTTCAGTTCAAAAAAAAATCAAATTCGATAGAAGAGGATTTCACCTTTGGACAGCAAATGTCCTACCCTTCGATGTAATTTCACCCTCATGCAATGCAATTTATCTACCAAACAAACAGTGCGGATCGTTCGTATTTCAGACAAAGCTAACTTCAATCGCCAATGGGCGGAGCTGGTCAGGGGCATTGAGGCATTGCCTGAAGGTCATTCAACAGATTCTGTGGACCAAAATCCCTTGGTTCAATATTTGTATGGCCATCGTCAGCTGGACCAGTATCTGGCCCATATACGAAATCAGGCATCTCGTTGATCATATTGCTCGATATGTGGAAAAAAAAGTGGATCGACTCTTGAAAGCCTTGGTCTTGGATTGTAGTAGTTATCTAAATGAAGAAATTCTGGTTGCCCACATTTGTATTTGCCATCGTAAGCGTTATTTTTTGCTACACGATCTTTTTGACTGCACGGTCTGAAGAATCAGGTGGCCCACGCATGTGGCCTGTATTGGTGTTTTTCTTTCTCTATTTGGGCGCATTTACCTATTGGGGTTGCAGGACTGAACCGGAGCATCATTGAATCTGCGCGCCTCAACGGCGATCAAGTCCTCAAAAATCAGGCTGGATCAAACATGCGTCTGGCTGCATATTCCCAGCATGGCCTTTCCAAACACAACTTTGCGTGGTTTGTATGTATTTTCCGTGTCTTGGACACTGTTCCTTGCGAGTCTTCAAATCACTCAAGCAGCTCAGACCCGCACATTGAACTATTCCTCCTCGGGAAAAGTAATGGAAGGATATGTTGCATCTCCTGAACTACCAGAGGGTGAATTCAGGCCCGGTGTCCTCCTGATCCATGATTGGACTGGGCTACAAGATTATGCCAGGCAAAGAGCAAAGCGCATTGCCGATGAATTAGGTTATATTTGTTTCGCGGCAGATGTTTACGGTAAGGGGGTGCGGCCTGAAAATCCCGAAGAGTGTGGAGTGCAGGCAGGGATATATCGTGGCGACCGCACACTTTTTCGCCAGCGCTTGAACGACGCGCTGGCCCAGCTAAGAGCCGTCCCCGGATGTCAACCGGATCAGATTTTGGCGATCGGATATTGTTTTGGAGGAACAGGAGTGATTGAGCTTGCCAGAAGCGGTGCGGATGTTCTTGGAGTTGTTTCTTTCCACGGAGGATTGGATTCACCGAGTCCTGCCGACGGAGAAAATATCAGATCCAAGGTTCTGGTTTTGCATGGTGCAGATGATCCTTTTGTTTCAAAGGAAAATATCGAAGCCTTTGTCAACGAGATGAACCAATGGAACATCGATTGGCAAATGGTTTCTTATGGGGGGGCGGTGCACTCGTTCACCAAAAAGGAAGCGGGCGATAACAAGGCATCTGGTGCAGCTTATCATCCGAAAGCGGATCATCGAAGCTGGAAGCATATGCGACAGTTTTTTTCTGAAGTCCTGCCTAACGGGAAAAAAGGATGGTCTTCCTTATTTGATGGTCAAACATTGACAGGGTGGGTTCAGAAGAATGGTAATGCGACTTACACCGTTGAAAATGACGTTGTGTTGGGAGTGACATCAGAGGGTAGTCCAAATTCGTTTCTATGCACGACAAGAGATTATCGTGACTTTGAGCTCATTTTCGAGGTGAAGGTGGATGATGCTCTGAATTCAGGGGTGCAGATCCGGTCCCGCAGTCTGGACACTTTCAAGGATGGCAGAGTCCATGGCCCCCAGGTAGAAATATCCACGAATGGAAATGCGGGTTGGGTATACGGCGAAGCTTTGGAAGGTGGCTGGCTCAGTCAGGATAGATCCAACGAAAAGGCGCGGGGTGCTTTCGTGAAAGGAGAATGGAACAAGTATCGTATCCGTGCCAAGGGGGATCTTATCAAGACATGGATCAATGGGGTTTCGGTGGCAAACCTGGTCGGTAATGAAGAGAGTTTTAAGGAAGGTTTCATCGGCCTTCAGGTGCATGGGGTGAGTCGAGGTACAGGACCATTTGAGGTGCGTTGGCGGAATATTTATCTCAGGTCGCTGGAGAATTAGAGGACTATCAATTACTCAGAACAAAGGTGCTACCCCTTTTGTAAGGTTCATTTCGAGTCAGCATCGACGGCTTGTCATTATTTGCAACAGTCATTAAAATCCACTGAAAATCTACCTTTTCACAATAATATGAAAAAAACGACATTTCCCTTGCTGGTTAGCTTATTCAGCCTCTTGTTTTCTCTTTCGGATTTGCAGGCGGAACATCACCATGAGTTGACATTGGACCTTGGCGAAGTGGCTCCTGAGTTCATGGCCATCGATCAGGATGGGCACTTGTGGAAAACATCAGATCTTGTGGGGAAGAAAAACCTTGTTGTCTACTTTTACCCCGCAGCAATGACGGGAGGATGTACCAAGCAAGCCTGTGCTTTTCGCGATGATGCTTCCAAGTTAAAAGACTTGGACACGGTGGTCGTTGGCATCAGCGGTGATGCTCCAGCGGGGCTCAAGGCCTTTCAGCAAATGCATGATTTAAATTTCGACCTTCTGGCGGATTACAATGGCTCCATTGCAAAGTCATTTGGAGTTCCCCTGCGTGACGGCGGTCAGATCAAACGTGAGTTTCAGGGCAAGACAATTGAATTGGAACGAGGGGTGACTGCCGGGCGTTGGACGTTTGTCATCAATAAGGGCGGAAAGGTCATTTATAAAAATACCCAAGTGAAACCTGACCAGGACAGCGCAAACGTCATAGCCGCTCTCTCTAAATGACTGGTTCGTTTTTTGTTTTGAAGTCAACGTGTTGCTGGGCTCGGTTGGTGAGTGAATGTCATCTTCCCGGCTTTTCTGCATGCTGAGGCATTGGTCCGCAGATAACAGACGGTGTTATGAAAAAGATGCCCGACATCGAAATGGGTAACACGCCGAGACCATTTCTTTATGGTGTCTGGATCCTTGCTTTTTGGGGGGTGATTCAACATGTCTGTCTTGCTCAAAATCCCATATTGCCCATCGGCCTGTTGCGTGGCATGCCGTCCTCTGACACCGACGCTTTCGATGTAGAACCATTTTACAAAGGTAAGTCCGTTCGGATACAGGGGGTGATTCATCAACGCATTCTCTGGAAAGGCGCTCGCTCAGATAAACCAAATCACGCTTTCCTGATTCAAAATCCGCTGGCGGATTCAGATCGACAATCCAATACTTCTGACGGACTTTTCGTTTTTACAGGGAAAGAATCGATACCCAGACATGGGGGCGGAAGCCACTATGTGCCCAGTGTTGGTGATTATGTCCAGCTGCAAGGTGTCGTTGGGCATCGGTATGGGCAAACGGAATTGACAAAACCGAGTTTACTCAAAGTCCTACGGCGTCATGTCGATGTATCAAGTATGCTCCCGCGGGTGGAACTGGACTCCATGCTGAATCAAGAACGGAAGCGTTCCAAGCGCAGCTACGAAAGTCTGGAAGGTATGCGCGTTACTCTGAAGGCTGGGGCTGTGGTTCAATCGGGGCGTCAATTTGTGGGGCAGGGTCAGGACGCCCTATTCTGGGTTTTACCCTCTGGGCACCCCGTGGCTCAACGGAAAGCCTTATTCCACAATAGAACCTTCCGAGACGCACATCCGCTGGACGATTTGCCTTACTCACGATTTGATAATGACAATGGGGCTCGTATTCTTCTTGCTAGCTTGGGTCTGAAAGGGCACTCACGAAAATTAAGCCTTCAGTTGCCAGCGGTAAGGACAGGCGATGAAATCACGCGAGCTTTAACCGGCGGGATTGTTTATTCATACTCGCAATACAAGTTCATGCCGATGGAGCTACCTTCTGTTCAGCAAGGTGCTCATCCCAATCATAATAGAGTGAAGGAACCTGCCGGTCTCGGCCGAGGCAAAGGCCGTTTCAGGGTAGTTACCTATAACGTCGAGAATTTATACGACCATCGAGATGATCCAGCCGATCCCTGCGATGCTCCAGATAACCCCGGGACGTCAAAAGTGAGGCCTCCCTTCAACTACCTGCCACTTGGAGAGTCAGAGTATCGGTCGCGCTTAAAAGCGTTCGCATCCCAGATCATCCATGACATGGGGGATCCTGAATTACTGCTGCTTCAGGAAGTGGAAGATCAGGATATCATCAGTTTTTCCGAAGGTTTTCCGAGTCGAGAAATACGACGGCCTGATGGCTATCCAGATGTCCTGCAGGAATTGGCCCATACCATTCATTTGCAAGGCGGGCCTCTTTACCAAGGTGTCTTGAATCGCTCCGGTGCGGATGAACGAGGTATAAGCTGTGCCTTTTTCTATCGATTGGATCGCGTTAAATTACTTGAAATAAGTAAGGCTCACCAGTGGCTTGATGCAGTGCGGGAGGCATTTCCGCAAGTGGAAACGCTTGGGAAAGCCAGTCAGTTGCAACCGATGGCTATTCAGTCAGACATTCCTGGCACAAAACCAAATATCGGAAAAGTTTTTGCACGGCCATCTCAACTTGCTCGATTTGAGTTCAATGCTTCCGCTCAAAGGATTGGGCCCCAAAAAGCCGAATTGTTCGTCTTGAACAATCACTTTGCCAGTCGACCTCAGGAGCGTGTTGTTCTGCGCAGGAATCAGGCAAAATTGGCATCTGTTGTTTCTCTTGCATTAAAAAAGACGTTTCCTGAAGCAGGTATCATGGTGGCTGGAGACTTGAATGTTTATCCCCGCCCAGACGACCCTTATCCTGATCACCCCACAGATCAGCTGCGAAGTTTATATGAAGCGGGTATGCTGAGTGCCTACGATTGGGTCTTGAGGAGGCAGCCGGCGAATGCCTATTCTTACATTTATGAGGGGCAGGCTCAGACCCTAGACCATTGTTTTCTTTCAAAATCACTGCACGGGATGATGTTGCATTCTCATTTCCTGCATATCAATGCCGACTGGCCTCAATTTCCCATGAATTCTGAAAAGGGAATCACTGCCAAAGGTGTCAGCGACCATGATCCCTTGATCATGACCTTCCAATTTTGACTGTTGACCTTTTGGTCTGTTTCAATCACCATTTCCCCAATCCCAAAGCTAATTTAGCTTCACTGTAACGTAATCACGCAATAAATATGAATGCAAATAATCACAACGGTCCGAGCCAAAGCCGCTTCAGGCGGTCATCTGGCGCTTTTATGGGCGTGCTAGGAGCTATGCTCCTTGCTGCTTCTGGAAGTCAGGCACTAGCGCAAATCGATGATGGCCTAATCTCTTATTGGCCATTGGACGTAGTTCAAGGTACCAAAACACCTGATTTAATCAGCTTCTATGACATGGAGCTTGTCAATCTGACTTCGGATGATCTGGTCGATGGCAAACATGGGAAAGCTTTTTCATTTTCCAACGAGCGTCAAACCTTGCTCCAGAGAGTGCATGAGCCTTCAGACAACCTGCCGGCTAACAAGCACGAATCCTACACTCTTTCCATGTGGGTGAATGTGACCGGAGAAGGGCAGAACGATCTACGCATTTTCTCGGAGGGTAATACATCCAACAGTAATCCTCTTTTCAATATGGGGACTCACAACGGCGGTGCTGACGGAAGTCTTGACTTCTATTTGCGTCAAAGTGGCTGGGACACCTTTGGTCATGCTTACTCAGAGCAGCAGCCATTTGACTCTACATGGCACCACATTGCGTTGGTTCAATCCGATGGCGCACGCACATTCTACGTCGACGGTGTTGCGGATGCACTGGAGATTCCTGACAAGCCCGAGGGTGACTGGTTGGTGAACAATACCTCCATTGGCGGTATTCTTCGAGCAGCCGCTTCTCACTGGGTGACGGGCCTCATCGATGATGTCGCCATATGGAACCGAGCCTTGACCGAAAGTGAACTGGGTGAGTTATCTTCCAGCGCGCTGGGTGACTTGCTCGGTGGTCAGGAAGCTGATCCGGTTGCTGAAGGTCTGGTGGCTCACTGGCCTCTGGATGTCATTCAGGGCACCAAGACTCCGGATAAAGTCAATGGCTATGACATGGAACTCACCAATTTGAGTGAATCCGATGTGGTGGCAGGAAAAGTAGGCAATGCCTTTTCCTTCTCCAACGAGCGTCAGACACTGCTTTCTCGCGTGCATGAGGCTGATGAAGATCTGCCCGCCAACAAACACGAATCGTATACCCTTTCGATGTGGGTGAATGTGGTCGGTGAAGGTCAGAACGATCTACGTATTTTCTCGGAGGGTAATACTTCCAACAGTAATCCTCTTTTCAATATGGGGACTCACAACGGCGGTGCTGACGGAAGTCTTGACTTCTATTTGCGTCAAAGTGGCTGGGACACCTTTGGTCATGCTTACTCAGAGCAGCAGCCATTTGACGGGACCTGGCGCCATATCGCGTTTGTTCAAACCAACGGCGCGCGTACTCTCTATGTCGATGGTGTGGCTGATGCACTGGAGATTCCAGACAAGCCCGAAGGGGACTGGCTGGTGAACAATTCCTCCATCGGTGGTATCCTTCGTGCAGCCGCCTCCCATTGGTCGACGGGTTTGATTGACGAAGTTGCCGTTTGGAAACGCGCCTTGAGCGAAGATGAAGTCAACAGCGTGATCACTAACGGCGTTCCAAGCGCAGGCGGTGGCAACCAGCGCCCATTGGCCATTGCAAGCTTCTCCGCAGAATATGCCTCCGTTGCCAAAGGTGGCACCGTGGTTCTTCAGTGGGATGCTTCACCAGATGCTAGCCTTTGGGTCAGTCATGGTGTGGGTGACGTCACCGCCAACTCGGAGTTTGGAGTGGGTAGTGTGTCCGTGCCTTTGGAAGGCACTTCCAACTTCACTTTGTATGCCTCACGCGGCAGCGACACCGTAAGTGCGAGCACCATGGTTACTGCTTACGATGGCATAGCAGACGGATGGACATTGATTCAGGACTTCGAATCAATGAATACGGATGCCAGCGTGAATGGACAAGAGCGCTGGAAGAACCCTGAAGGGACCACAGCAGTCATTGACACTGACACCCCATCAGGTAACGCAATGACCCTCAGCGGTACTGCATTGAGTGCGGTTCTTCTTGGTTCCCAGACCATTTTCGAGGGAGAAAAAGCCACCTTGTTCTTCCGCGCTTACACTGCTGAAGGTGATGGAGGATCCGTTCAGGTCAATGTGGGGCTCAGCGAAAAACCGATTCGTTTCATTGGTGATTTTGATGCTGATGTCGGTCCTTTCGTTCAATTTGGCGATCTGGAAGGCTTTCTTGACCTTCTCTCCATTGATGGATACGGAGGAACACTTGATTGGACAGGTAAGTCGGTTGATTACGAAACCACCTACAATGTCTGGCTGGACGTTGATAACCGAAACCTCGATGACGGTGACAAGTTTACCATGTATTTCCAGAAGGCCAGCGGCGGAGACCGTGAAGAAGGCTTCAAAGATTACATATCCGATCGTAATCCTGCTGGGAGTGTAGACCTAGGTTTGCCCGGGCCAGATCTGGATACGATTTTTGTCAGTTCTCACAATAATGGTATTCAGCAAGGACAATTCCTCATTGATGACATCTACATCAGTAAAGGCTCATTCAATGACGGCATTCCTACTGAAATTGGCGGATTGAATGCAACGGATGAGATCACTGACGATTCCACTCCACCGGGAGGTGGTGGAACCGGAGAGCCTGCCGCAGTAGCCATGGTTGCCTCATCTGATGGAGCGCTCAGCGCCCCTGCGGTGGTGGACTTTGGAGCGCTCGACGGCAGTGCCAGTTTCGAGTTCCATTTCACCGCCATCAAGGCCGGTGCTTCAACAGCGATTGCAGGCAACGACGCCTTCGCCATCAAGTTGGACCAATGGAACGAGCAGGGTGTTTTCGGCACGACTGAGTTTGGTGTGGCTGACAACCTTT
>OJCR01000083.1_pt1 | contig 49214 bp, 35 predicted proteins | sample 1591611 | NCBI WGS metagenome assembly OJCR01 (sample SAMN05416815, study PRJEB24817) | seawater metagenome | isolation source: Sea water | place: Canada:Atlantic | collected 2013-07
CGGGGAGAGAGGTTGTCCTGGTTGCCTCGCGGAGCGACGTTGCGCACATCGAGGGTGGTTTCGAAGAAGGGGAAATCGGATTGCCGATGATCGGTGTAGAACGGCGAATCGGCCCGTCCCAGATGGGGTGGGATTTCCGCGTCGAGAAGGGGTGTTAGTGTCACCGCACACAATACGCAGGAGAGCCGAAGGAAAGATAACCGCATGAGGGACTAACCGTAGTTTGAGCGCTTTCGAGGTGCCAAGCTCGTATAATGGGGAACGTTCCATCGTTCGATGGGGCCGAGGAAATCGGAAAAACGGGCTGGTTCTTCGCTACCGGGTGGTTCTCTAATGGTCTTTTCATTCTTCCTATGGCATCCCGCACCCTCACTGGCATCACTCCTTCCGGCACCCTCCACGTGGGGAACTATTTTGGCGCCATGCGTCCAGCCATCGCGGCGCAGGATTCCGGCGAATGTTACTACTTCATCGCCGATTACCATTCATTGACCTCGGTATTTGATCCTGAAGTGCGGCGAGCGAACACCCTGGGAATCGCTTTGGATTGGTTAGCTTGCGGGCTCGATCCGGCTAAAAGTGTGTTTTGGCGGCAAAGTGATGTGCCCGAGGTTTGTGAACTTACCTGGCTGCTCGGCACGCTCACTCCGATGGGACTCTTGGAGCGCGCCCACAGTTTTAAGGATAAGACCGCCAAGGGCATCGCGCCCAACTTCGGGCTCTTTTCCTATCCCGTCCTCATGGCGGCGGATATTCTACTCTATGACACGACGGTGGTGCCGGTGGGCAAGGATCAGAAACAGCACCTCGAGATGACGCGGGATATCGCGATCAAGTTTAACCAAGCCTACGGCGAAACCTTCGTCGTGCCCGAGCCGTCGATTTCAGAAGATGTCGCCGTGATTCCTGGTCTCGATGGTCAGAAGATGAGCAAAAGCTACGGCAACACCCTCGAGATTTTTGGCGACGAGAAGAAGCTGCGCAAAAAAGTCATGTCGATCGTGATGGACAGCCGCACGCGAGAAGAACCCAAACCGGATGCGGATCAATTACCGGCGACCCAGTTGCTCCAGTTTTTCACTCCGACCGATGTCTATGAAGACATTGTAGGTCAGCTCAAAGCGGGTGGCTACGGCTACGGTGATCTGAAGAAGGCCCTATTTGAACATTACTGGGAATTTTACCGCGAAGCCCGCGCCCGTCGCACCGAGCTGGCGGCAAACCTCGATCACGTTGAATCTGTCTTAAAAGATGGTGCCCTCAAAGCCCACACCGTAGCCCGGGATGTGATCGACCGTGCCCGTCGCAACTGCGGCATCGCTTGACCCAAACTTTCCTCCTCAAAATCGTTACCTCAATCTAGTATGAATACCCTCTGTCGACTCCTCGTTCTAAAATTACTCTTTGCGTTGACCCTCTCGTGGTCTGCAGCGGCCGAAGCTGAATTCGTTTCTTTGTTTAACGGCAAGGATCTGACCGGCTGGAAATCCAATGAAGAAACCCCGGGTTGCTTCTCCGTGGTAGACGGAAACCTCAAAGTTAGTGGCGGACGTGCCCATCTCTTTTACACGGGTAACGACGATGAACCTGAGATTAAGAACTTTGTGCTGAAGCTCAAAGTAAAGACTCAACCCGGCGCTAACAGCGGCGTATATTTCCACACGCAATATCAGGCGGAAGGTTGGCCGTCAGTTGGATTTGAGAGCCAAGTGAACTCCACCCATTCGGATCCGAAGAAAACGGGTAGCCTATACGGGGTGGTAAACGTGTTGGCCTTGGCTGAAGGGAAGTCGGTTCCCCCGGGAAGCTTGGAGAATCACTTGGTCGACAAAGCCCCGAGCACGGATGGCGAGTGGTTTAATTATAATATCAGGGTCAATAATCGGAAGATTACGATTAGGGTGAATGGTGAGATCACCGCGCAATGGACGCAGCCGAAGAATTTCGATCCGAAGAAGGCGCTGAAGAACAACCCCGGTCGTAAGCTCGGTGCCGGCACGTTCGCCCTGCAAGCGCATGACCCGAAGAGCACGACCTTCTACAAGGACATCATGCTCAAAATCTTGCCCTAGCTTGAACCTGAATGCCGCGATTGAATAATCGCAGCGTCTCTGGTTGATCGCTTAGGCGTCGGCGACGACGGGGTGTCCTTCGCGGGCGATGTAGTCTTCCAGTCGGAAGAGATCATTCCCGGCCCGGCGGGTGATCTTCAGCAGGGTGTCCATGCTCGCCACCTCCTCAACCTGTTCCTCGAGGAACCACTGGAGGAAATTCTGCGTCACGCGGTCGTTGGTTTCCGCTGCCGCGTCGTAGATCGCTTTGATCTGATCGGTCACTTTGAACTCCTGATAATAGGTCAGCTGCACAACCCCTTCGACTGAACCGAAATCAGACTTGGGCGCGTCGAGCGCCGGAAAGTCGACGGTGCGATTTGTGTCGCTGAGGAACTTCACCATTTTCATGGCATGCGCGCGTTCTTCGTCAGCCTGCTGGGCGAAATATTTCGACATCTCGGGCAATGCCTCGGAGTCGCACCAGGTTGAAACGGCGATGTATTGGTAGAATGCCGAGAATTCGTGGCCGATCTGTTCGTTGATCAGTTGGGCGGATTTACCGTGGATCATGATAAGCTCATTCGGAGTAGAAGTAAAATGCCCTTCGGTAAGGAAGGGCACGAACGGAAAAGAAGGAATGGCTCAGCGAGCGGTTACTTGCGTTTGAGGCGCAGGAAGAGTTTTCCGTCGCTGTAGTAATCGATGTAGTTAGCGGAAGACTGCATGCGGTCGGTCCACGTGTTGGCCGCGCGGCCGGAGTTCTCTTGGGCGACGAACACTTCTTCTTCATTGAACCACTTCCGGTAAGGGCCACCGACGTGCATGGAGTTCTTCATCGTGAGTTTATTGTTCCGGTGATCGGGCTGAAGCTTGATGAGAATATCATTACCGGAGACGCGCACGTCTTGGATGATCTTCTCATCAAAAACGACGGCGGTGAACGGCCCAAACTCCTTCTTCTCACCGTGATGATCAGCCGACAAGATTGAAGCGGCACCGCCAAAAATGACAAATGAAGCCAAGAAACACAGGAATTTTGAGCGAATCATGGAGGCGATCCTGATTGAGCCGTGGGCGTTCGGCAAGTCAGCTGCACGATGTTTAAGCCTCTCCCGAAGGTTAAATCTAAATGATAGTGATGGGTGGTCGCTCTAGCTTGGCAATGGCGGCCATGATGCGTTCGCTGGCGACTTGGTAGCGTTGTTTTCCAGCGCTACGGTCTTCGATGTCTTCGATTTGTAACGGTTTTCCGTAGGTGACGCTTACCGGCACACCGGGTTTCGTGTAACCACCCCGGCCCCAGGCGAGGTGAGAATCGAAAATCCGCACCGGCACCACGGGGACTTTCGCCCGACAGGCGATCATCCCTACGCCTGCCTTCGGTTCCTGAAAGTTTCCGTCCTTGGAACGCGTGCCTTCGGGGAAAAGAATGAGGGCTTTACCTTCCTTGAGTGTCTTCAGCACGCGTTTGATCGCGGAGACATCGGAGCCACCGCCTTCGCGATCGACCGGGATGCAGCCGGCCTGGTCCATCCACCAGTTTGTGATGCCACCTTTCCAGAGGGTTTTACGGGCAAAAAATGATATCTGGCGGGGCACGTTGCTGCCGATGGTGGGCGGGTCGAGGTGACTGGCGTGATTACCGGCGAGGAGGAATGGACCGGTGGTGGGAATGTTTTCCACGCCGGAAACGTCTCCGCGGAAAAACATCGAGTGCAGGGTCACGAATGCATAGTGGCAGAACCCATATACTGGGCGCATCTCAAGTTGGGTAAACGGGCGCGTCATGTCGTTGGGGGTAAACGGTCGCGAAGTTTTTCACTGAGCAGATCGACGACCTGTTCGAGATTGAGGAACGTGCTGTCGATATCCGTCGCTCCATCCGGCGAAGCGAGGGGGGCGGTTTTGCGGGTGCGATCCAAGCGATCACGTTCAGTGATTGAGTCGGTTTGGCCTTCGGCAGCGCGGCGCCGGGCGCGTTCGATCGGGTCGGCGTGGAGGAAAAACCGAAAATCCGCATCAGGAAAAATCACGGAACCGATGTCGCGGCCCTCCATAATCAAGCCGCGGAAACCATGACTCCGCGCGACGTCGACTTGGCCTCGTTGGTAGGCGAGCAGAGCATCGCGCAGTTCGGGCACGGCGGCGAAGTGGGAGACGTTGGCATTCACCTCGGCGGTGCGAATTTCAGAGTCCGGCACCACGCGTCCATTTATCTTCATCTGCGCCCGGCGGCCATCGAGCTTAGTGTCGAAATCGATCTCTTGGCTGACGGTCGCGATGCCAGCGCAATCGTTGTTGGCGAGGCCTGCGCGGAGCAGTTCCGCCGTCATCGTGCGGTAGAAGGAGCCGGTATCGACGTGCAGTAAATTGAACTTCTCGCTTAAGGCACGTGAAGTGGAGGATTTGCCGGATGCGGCGCCGCCGTCGATGGCAACGATGATAAAAGACGGGTCGGTCACTTGGCGGAGAATTTTGTCCTCACGGTATCCAGCAACTCAAAAAAGTGAGGAAACGTCTTGGCGCAGACTTCAGGGTGATGAATTGAGAGCCACGAAGAGCCATCACCACGCAGGTCGTGACTGCCCAAAACCCCAAAACTCATGGCGAATCGGTGATCTCCGTAGGTTTCGATGACTTGGTCGGTCTTGAGCGGTTGGGGGGTGATGGTGAGGGTATCCTCGTCCTCGATCACTTCTTGACCGAGGCGTCGCAGCTCAGTGGCCATACCGGCAACGCGGTCGGTTTCTTGGGCGCGGGTGTGAGCAATCCCAGTGATCCGGGTGGGGCCATCTAACAAGGGTGCGATCGCGGCGAGCGTTAGAAAGGTGTCGGAGATCTCGCGAAAATTGTATTCGAAGGGTGTGCCGGATGGGTGGGAACCAACTTGCTGCAGGACCTCAACAAACGCGGCATCCCCCTGCAGGCCGTCACCGGGAGCCCGCAAATGGGGGAAAGTCATGGAGCCTTTCTCCATGTGGTTTAGCATGTGCCAGTAACTCGCGGCTGAGGCGTCGGGCTCGATGGCGTAGGTGCTGGGCGGCGTGTAGGCGATCGAATCGATGGTGAAGCGATCGTCTTGGGCGGGCGGGATTTGCGCCCCAAACTCGGCCATCAGGTGTCGGGTCATTTCCACGTAGGTCCACCTTACGGAACCCGTGAGTTGAATCGAAACCGGCCCTTGGGCCTGAGGGGCGACCATGAGAAGGGCGGATAGTAACTGACTGCTGGCACTCGCATCGATCTCGATGTCGCCGCCGCGTAGACCGTGAGCGTGGATTTCGAGCGGGAAGAAGCCTTCCTCACCGGTGCAGCGCACCTCGGCCCCGAGTTCTCGCAGCGCATTGATGAGGTTGGTCATCGGGCGGTGGCGCATCTGCTCGATGCCATCTATCCGGTAAACCCCACGCGGGGCAGCGGCGCAGAAGGCGGTCAAAAATCGAGCGGCCGTGCCGGCGAGTCCGACGAAGATATCGACGGGTTCCTCGGTGCGGAAGAGATTGGCTTGGCCGGAAACCCGTAGTGTGAGTGCGGCGGCATCGGCGTCTACGGTGCAGCCGAGTCGGCGCAGCGCCTCGGCCATCAGTTCGGTGTCTTCGCTAAATAGCGCGCCTGTGAGGGTGACCGGCTCGGATCCCAAGGCGGCGAGCAGGAGGGCCCGGTTAGTGAGACTTTTCGAACCGGGTAACACGACTTCGCCACCGGGAGGGGTGGTGAAGGGGACGATGGGCAGGACTTCAGGCAAAGCGGTCACAATCTAAATATCGGAAGAAAGATCCGCTTTCGCCAAGGCTTCAGCGGACAGGAAACGAGAAAGATCCGCTGCATCAGGGGCGGAGGCTATCGCGCCAAGATTTACCACGTTCGAGTCGGGTGCGGAGTTCCGGCCAATCCCGGTTGGCCAGAGCAGCGCGGAAATGGTGGAGGTCGTCTTCGAATCCTTGGAGCGCACGCAGAATCTCGTCGCGGTTTTGTTCGAGAATCTCGACCCACATAGTGGAGTCGCTGGCGGCGATGCGAGTGGTGTCTTTCAGGCCGTTGCCGGCGAGGTGACTCCATTTGGCGGGGCGTTGGTCGAGAAGAGTGCCGAGATTGGTGGCGACGATTTGGGGCAGGTGGCTGATGTGGGCGACGATTTCGTCGTGTTGGTCGGCGCTGACGGTCACGACCTCGGATCCGAGATCTCGCCAGAGGCGGACCACGGTTTCGACGGCTACGTCGTCGTCGTTTTCGGTGGGGGTGACAAAACAGGTGCGGCCATCGAAGAGTTTAGCATCACCATTTTCCCAGCCGGTTTTCTCGCTGCCGGCCATGGGATGGGAACCGATGAAGGTAGCAGCGGTGGATGAAAGGGAGCTGGAGGCTTGTCGGCAGATATCGGCTTTAACGCTACCGACATCGGTTACGATGGTCCCCGCAGTGAGATGAGGCGCGATGCGCTCAACTAATTCGCCAATCCGGGTTACGGGTGAGGCAATCACGACGAGATTAGCGGCCTTCGCGGCGGATTCGGCAGAATCAACGACTTCGTCGCACCACGGTTGATCAGCGAGGGCGAGGCGCACTTCGGGCCGACGGGCCCAGATGATCACCCGCCGAGCCGCTCCGCGCGCTTTGGCGGCGCGGGCTACGGACGCCCCCAGCAGGCCGGGAGCAAAGATGGCGAGTGTATCGATCACGATCATGGTCAAATGGTATGCCGCCGCGAATGTCGAGCATACCCTAATTCGAGGCCGGGAGGCCTAGCGCGTTGATTTTTAAGCCCGCGGCCCTTTGGTGAGGGAGTCGCATGCCTTACCAACAACGCAGAAGAAGACGCTATGTAGTCTGGGAGAAACTACGCCCGGTGATATTGGTTCTCTTCGGTTTGGCATCCCTAGCGGGACTTTGGTGGTGGTTGATTCAACTCGGCCCGAATCCTGTCGCGGCAAAAGGTGACGTGGTTTCAAATCACGCGGAGGATGTCGAAGTGGCGTCGATCCGGCGTGAGGTGGCAGCGTTACGTGGTGCGTTCGAGGCAGAGGGATCCTCTGCGGATGTGAAATTGCTCGAGGAGGCGATCACCAAACAGCGTGAGGTGGTCAATAAGTTGGAGGGCAATGCGGGCCAAGCCGAACTACGACGATTGAATGAGCTGGAGGAGGAATTGGCTTCAGCGTTGGCGAAGGAATTAAATTTACGTATCGGGAAACTGGATGCGCAGGCGACGACGAGTCACGAAGCCGGGAATCTCGGTGCGGCGGAAGCGGCCTGGACGGAAGCGTTACGGTTGCAGACGAAGGTCAATCGCTCCGGGGCGACGTCGGCGATGAAGAATTTTATGCGCGAAGGTCGGTTGGCGCGGCAACTCCAAGAACTGGTCGCCGAACCGCTCGCTCACGAAGTGAGGGAAGCTTTGGGGGCAGCCCGCTCGGCCGCAGCTGCGGAGGAGTTGTCCCATGCTCTCGCCGCGCTGACGACGGCTCAAGAGGTGCAGCTTCGCATCAATTCGGATTTCCCGCGTTCACGACATGCGGGGGTGGCAGCGCTGGATCTCGATCCCGATGCCGAACGCACTAAGAGTGATGAGATGGCCACCTTCGCGCCGAATGCGGCGGGATTTTTCGACTTGTTGGGAAATGTCGCGGAGTGGCTCTTACCTCGCCCGAATCAGACCGGAGGGTGGGCCCTGGTGTCCGGAGGGAGCTTCCTTGATCAGCCCGAGGTCTTGCGCAAGGTGCCTTCGATTGTGACCCAATGAAGCGAACGCGCCCGCCACATTGGTTTCCGCGTGTTAGTGGAGATGGCGACGGAATAAGCCGTCGTGAGGCCGTCGGTTAAATGCCGCCGAGCTTAAGGATCAGATCGAACTCGGGCTTACGCAACGGGATGACCGATAGGCGGCTCTGCTTAATCAAAGCGATCTCGGAGAGCTTGGGCTCGGCTTTGACCTGTGCGAGCGAGACAGGCGAAGGGAGCTTTTTGCCGGCCTTCAGCTTCACTGCGACCCAGCGATCATCCTCCGTGCTCGGGTCGGGATAAGCAGTCTTTTGCACGGTAGCGATACCCTGCACCTCTTTATCACTCACACTGGCGTAAAACAACACCTGATCGCCCTTGCACATGGCGGAGAGGTTGTTGCGAGCCTGGTAATTGCGGACCCCATCCCAGTCGGTGGTGCGATCTTTGGTAAAATCGCTCCAAGAGTATTTTTCGGGTTCCTGTTTAACGAGCCAGTATTGGGTTGTCATAAATCAGTGGTTTTAGTGAGCTGGCGCTAGCGAATTCAGCAACTCGCAATATATAATTTTTTGCAAATTAGGGGAACAATCCTTTCCTTAGCGCTCCTTATACAAACCCCATATGAATAAAACACTCCTGCCGATCCGAATTGTTTTCATCGTGCTTTGTGCGTCGGCGGGGTGGTTGGTGGCTTACACGATTCGCGAATGGGATGAGTATCGCGTGGTCGGGTCGTTCGTCGGGCTGCTGATGGGTGTGTTGGTCGTGCTGGTCGATGTGATGCTCAAGGGATTCTCGTTGCGCGGGCTTTCAGCGCTGTCCTTTGGCTTGGGGGTAGGAGCGTTGATCGCCTATATGCTCGGCACATCGCCCCTCTTTGGGGAGGGGGATCCCCAGGTGATTTACCTGATGCGATTGGCGCTGTTTTTAATCGTAACTTACTTATGCACGGTCATCGCGCTGCGGGGTAAGGATGAGTTTAATTTGGTGATCCCATATGTGCGATTCGTGCCGCACGAGGTGGACGTGCCAGTCGTGGTAGTCGATACGAGTGCACTGATCGATGGTCGGGTCGCCCGCATCTGCGAGTCGGGTTTCTTATCGGGTGCATTGGTCATTCCGCGGTTTGTGCTGGAGGAGTTACAGCGGGTAGCCGATTCACCGGATCCGAATCGCCAGTCGCGCGGACGGCGCGGTCTCGAGGTTTTGGGTGAGCTCCGCCAGCTGGGTCAGCTTGATTTGCGCGTGCACGAGAGTGAAGCGAAGTCGAGTGAAGTGAATGCAAAACTCGTGTTCTTGGCCCAATCGATGAAAGCCAAACTCCTCACGACCGATTACAATTTGGCGAAGATGGCGCAGTTCCATGGCGTGCCATGGCTGAACCTTAACAACTTGGTGCAGTCCGTCCGTCGCGACTTGATGGTGGAGGAAGAGATCGAAGTCGATTTACTGAAGTCGGGTCGCGAAGACCATCAAGGGGTGGGGTATCTAGATGATGGCTCGATGGTCGTGGTGGAAAACGCCTCAGCTTTTGTCGGCTCTCGGGTATCGGCGCTAATATCGAGTATTATCCCATCGGCGGGTGGGAAGATTGTTTTCGCGAAACTTATCGCCCCCGTAAAAACCTAGTTTTTGGTTTTTTTATTCGCCCCAAGCTAGATGCTGTAACCCCTCGCTATGCTTAAAAAAGAGACTTCATTTCTTGCCATTGGATTGGTGCTGGGGGCGTTGGTGACGGCGACTTGTTTCGTATTTATACAACGGACTCATCGGCAGGGCGGAGAGGGTAATGTGGCCCATCGTGTGCTCAAGTTGGGCCATACGCTCGATCAGTCTCATCCGGTGCATGCGGGCATGGAGTTTATGGCAAAGCGGGTGGCCGAATTATCGGCGGGTGCGGTTGAGATCCAGATTTTCCCGAATGCGCAGTTGGGCTCGGAGTCGGAGTGCGTCGAGCAATTGCAACGTGGGGCCTTGGCCATGGCCAAAACTTCGGCGGCGGCGATGGAGGGATTCGTGCCGGAAATGGCCGTCTTCGGTTTACCGTATTTGTTTCGAGATGCGGACCATTTTTGGGCGGTGCTGAATAGTGAGATTGGCCGTGAACTGCTGGAGGCGGGACAAGGTGTGGGCATCCATGGCTTGTGTTACTACGATTCGGGTAGCCGCAGTTTTTATATGATCGATAAACCGGTGCTGGAGCCTCAGCAACTCCGCGGCACCAAGGTTCGAGTGATGAAGAGCCGCATGGCGATGGACATGGTCTCGACGATGGGGGGCGCGCCGACGCCGATTGCGTTTGGTGAACTCTATACGGCGCTGCAGCAAGGAATGGTAGATGGGGCGGAAAATAATCCTCCTAGTCTACTCTCCAGTCGGCACTATGAAGTGGCGCGTCATTACTCCCTCGACGAACATTCTCGAGTGCCTGACATGGTGATTTTTAGCCAAACAGTTTGGGCTACGCTGAGCGCCCAAGAACGTGGCTGGCTGGAGCAAGCCGCGGCCGACTCGGTGGTCTTTCAACGTGAGTTGTGGACGGTGAAGAGCGACGAAGCATTGGCCACGATCGAAGCGGCGGGAGTGACAATTTATCGCCCGGACAAGGCGCCTTTCGTCGCGGCGACTGCGCCACTTTATGAGCAATATCGTGACACCATGATTGGCGATCTCGCTGAGCGAGTGCGTCGCGTGAAGTGATGGACGCGATGGGTGAAGGAAATGGAGTCCAGCGCGGACTTTGGTCGCGCATCGTTCGCGGACTAGAATGGCTCACGGTCGGGCTGTTTGTCGCCCTGATCCTCGACGTGTTGTGGGGCGTGGTATCGCGTTATGTGTTAGGTTCTCAAAGTCGTTGGACTGAGGAGTTGGCAGTGTATCTGCTGGTATGGGTATCGCTGCTGGGGGCCGCATTGGTCTTTCGCGATCGCGGTCATTTGGGCGTGGACTATTTTGTGGGTAAACTCGATCCGGCGGCGCGGAGATTGAGTTCGTTGATCGCGGAAGGCGCGGTCATGGTTTTTGCGGGGTTTGTGCTGATTTTTGGTGGTGGCATGATGGTGATGGAGACACTGCGGTCGGGCCAGGTCACCGCCGCGATGGGGTGGCCGGTGGGTTATCTCTATATGGTGGTGCCACTCAGTGGGCTGTTCGTTTTGGCGTTCTCGATTGAGCATCTAGTCACGGGTAAAACCACGGCGTTTTCGGATAATGAATTGGAGGATCAAACGTGAACGTGGAAGTGTTGATCCTATTAGTGTTTTTTGTGGGGCTCTTGGTTCTCAATACACCGGTGGCGGTGTGTATCGGGTTGGCGGCGACTGCGACTATCTTGAGTTTCGGTGATGGTTCGGCCGCTTATGTGATGGCCCAGCGCACTTCAGCGGGCATCGCGAGTTTCCCGTTGCTGGCGATTCCGTTTTTTGTGCTCGCGGGGGTGTTGATGGGAGAGGGCGGAATGGCTCGACGGTTGACGAATTTTGCGGCGGCTCTGGTGGGGCGTTTACCAGGTGGGTTAGCGTTTGTGAATACGCTGGCGTGTATGATGTTTGGCGCGGTTTCGGGATCGGCGGCGGCGGCGGTGTCTTCGATCGGCAGTTCGATTATTCCTGAGATGGAGCGGAAGGGTTACACTCGGGAGTTTGCCGTCGCGCTAACGGCAACCTCGGCAACGACGGGACTCCTTATTCCACCAAGTAACATTATGATCGTTTACGCGGTGGTAGCGGGAAATGTATCGGTCGCGGCGTTGTTTCTCGCCGGAGTCTTACCGGGGATCGTGGTCGGTCTCCTGATCATGGGGGTAAGTCTGGGACTGACTTTGCGTTCGGGTGCCATGCAAGCGACCGATGTCGGGATCGAGTTGCCTTCGCTCGGGTCGGCCTTGCTGGGCGCAGTGCCAAGTCTCGTGCTGGTATTGCTCGTGCTGGGTGGAATCTTGGGCGGTGTGTTCTCCGCGACCGAGGCATCTGCGATTGCTGTAGCGTATGCCTTACTGCTCGGAGTCGTGGTTTATCGAGAGATCCCGTTGGCTCGATTACCCGATATTGTTTTGCGGGCGGCGAAAACGACGGCGGTGGTCATGTTGCTGGTGGGAGCCAGTCAGGCGATGAGTTGGGTGCTGGCTTACGAGCGGGTGCCGCAGATGGTGAGTGATGCGATGCTCAGTCTTTCTAGTAATCCGTTGATGATTCTCTTGTTGATCAATGTGCTGTTGCTGGTGGTGGGCACGTTCATGGACATGACGCCGGCGGTTTTGATTTTCACGCCGATCTTCTTACCGGTGGTGACCGCGCTGGGCATGGATCCGGTTCAATTCGGCATCGTCTTGATCGCAAATCTTTGTATCGGACTGTGCACGCCGCCAGTGGGGGCATGTTTGTTTGTGAGCTGCAGCGTGGGTAAAACAAGTATCGCCCGGGTGGTGCCGCCGATGATCCCGTTCTTCTTTGCGATGCTCATCGGGCTGATGTTAATCACCTTCTGGCCGGCATTATCGACCGCACTACCGCGGTGGTTGGAGTTAATGTAAGCGATTTCGACGACCTTCGCTTCTGGAAAAAAAGTTGGCCGGCCACCTACCCCTAAGTGACCGGCCATTTGTTTTCTGAGTTACCTCAAATGTTCCTGTTAAACGGGAACGAGATAAATCTCTGTCATGTTTTACGGTTTGTCAAATACAGGAGAAAGAATAACTGCGTATCGTTAACTACGTAGTTTCCACACCTCTCTGATGCGGCGCTTTAGACGAATACGGGGAAGCAGTGGGACGGAAATATCTTCGCAATATGTCAATCAACTTGCGGATTAATGCCTCAATGCTCGTGCCCATTTTTCGCTAGGGTAATCGTCCCGTACTTCCTGCGCTTAACCCTTTTAATCTTACCATGCCTCGAGTTCTCGTCACCACCACGTCCTTTCAAGACACCCTTGGATCCCACCACGAATTACTGGCTGGCACCGGTTGGGAGATTATCACCGCCCGCGGCCCTTTGAATGAAGCGGATACCTTGGCGGCAGTCGGCGAAATCGACGCCTATATCTGTGGCGATGACCTGATCACCGATGCGGTGCTGGAGAAAGCTCAGCCGCGATTGAAGGTGATTTCCAAATATGGCATTGGCGTCGATAAGATCGATGTGGACTCCTGCAATCGTCGTGGAATCCCGCTCCTTTTTACTCCGGGTGTAAACCACACCACCGTGGCGGAACACGTATTCCTCCTCCTTCTCTGTTTGCAAAAACATCTCTTGTTTCACGCCGACGCGGTGCGGGCCGGGGAATGGAAGCGTAAAACCGGTCATGAGCTGTGGGACAAAACCATCGGCATTTTGGGACTCGGGCGAATCGGTAAGGAAGTCGCGATCCGGGCTCACGCGTTTGGCATGAAGATCATCGCCTACGATGTTTATTGGGATGAGGCCTTCGCTGATTCGCATAATGTCACGAGAGCCGAATCGATGGACGACATATTCGCCGTGGCAGATTACATTTCTCTGCACACAAATCTGACCCCAGAGACCCGCGACCTCGTGCGGACCGAGACCATCGCCAAGATGAAGGACGGCGTGCAAATCATCAACTGCGCCCGCGGCGAGATCGTGCACACCGCCGATATCGTTACCGCGCTTAAGTCCGGCAAGGTGGCAGGCTACGGCACCGATGTGCTTGATGAAGAGCCACCGCCGCCCGATCACCCCCTGTTGAGTCTACCGAATGTGGTGGTGACGCCCCACGTGGGTTCGCGCACCTCCGAGAGTGTGCAACGTCAGGCCAATAAGGCGGTGCAGAACCTGATCAACGTTGCGGCCGGCGAGGCGCCTCTCGCTCAGGTGAACCGCGATATTCCTTACCTCAACGGTAAGTTAGCTTAATCCATTTTCTCATGTCCGATACATTTTACGTAGTTTCTGAATCCGAACATAACGCGCTGGTCGAAGCGGCTTACCAGCATCGCGGCTTTAGCGCCGAAGAGGCCACCGGTGGGGCGAAACTTTGTGCTGAGGCCTCTCGCCACGGCATTCGTACGCATAACGCGTTGAAGGCGTTGCATCTGGATCATCTGTTTGGTTCGGGCTCCCAAGGCTGTGTGCCGAACGTGGAGATTGAAGAGAAGCCGACCCGCTTTGCCGCCAGCAAGGTCTGGAACGCCAATCGCAAACTCGGCCAGGCCACGGCTTATGCGGCGATGGAAGAGGCTATTCGGTTGGCCGACGAATTTGGCGTAGGAATGGTCTCCGTGGATAACGCATTTCACTATCTGTGGGGCGGGGGATACGTCATGGAAGCCGCCAAGCGCGGTTACGTGGCCTACACTAATTGCACCGCGGCATTGGCGGAAGTGGTGCCGTTTGGCGGCAAGTTTCCTACACTCGGCACCAATCCACATTCATGGGGTTTGCCGACGACCGATGCCGTCGGTTTTCCGATTGTGATCGATTGGGCGACTTCCGTGGTCGCGATGGGACGGGTGCAGCAGTTTGCACGGGAAGGGTTGGAGCTCCCACCCAATGCAGCGGTCGACGCCGATGGCAAACCGACCACTGACCCCAACAAAGCCAAGGCGTTAATTCCCTTCGGTGCCCACAAAGGATACGGTCTTTCGCTCATCAATGAGCTCATTGGCGCTTACATCGGTGGCTCCTTGCCGACGCTCCGTAACCGTTGGACTCAACAGCCTGAGGAAAAGCACACCTGTTGCTTCTTCTTTCAAGTCTGGCACCCCGACGCGATGTCAGGTGGGGATTTCGCTCTAGGCCGCTCTCAGTCCGAGAATGTGAAAGCCGTCGTAGGGGATCTACTCGGACACGGTAACGAGACGTGTATCCTTCCAGGACAATTTGAAGCCCAAGCGGCCCGGCTTAGCGCTGAACATGGCGGACTTTTATTCAGTGCCGCCGAAGTCGATGGCTTCAATGAAATCGCCACCGAAGTCGGCCGCAGCCCGTGGTCCATCGCTTCGCTCAAGTCCGTCGAAGTTTAAATAAAACACTCATCTCCTTAATATCATGTCACTAGAATTACGTCCCAAAGCTGAATGCCAATTTGACCAAGTCTCGCTCGGCGAGGTCATGCTCCGTCTCGATCCGGGTGAAGGTCGTATCCGCACGACTCGTTCGTTCAAAGCGTGGGAGGGCGGCGGAGAATACAATACCTCGCGCGGGCTCAGAAAGTGTTTCGGTTACAATACCGGCGTGGTGACCGCATTTGTCGACAACGAGGTCGGCTATCTGGTTGAAGACTTCATCATGCAAGGCGGAGTCGCGACCGACTTCATCCAATGGCGCGAAGATGACGGCATTGGCCGCAATGTGCGTAATGGCGTCAACTTTACGGAGCGCGGCTTTGGTATCCGTGGCGCGGTCGGCGTGCCAGATCGTGGCAACACGGCCGCTTCGCAGCTCAAGCCTGGCGATGTTGATTGGGACCACATTTTTGGGGAACTCGGAGTCCGTTGGTTTCACACCGGTGGTATCTATGCCGCGCTAGGTGAGACGACTCCTGACGTTGTGATCGAAGCCGTGCAGTCGGCTCAGAAATACGGCACAATCGTCTCCTACGATCTCAACTACCGTCCCTCACTTTGGAAGAGCATCGGTGGTCATGCTCGTTGCCAAGAGGTCAACCGCGAGATCGCGAAGTATGTCGATGTGATGATCGGCAACGAAGAGGATTTCACTGCTTCCCTCGGATTTGAAGTCGAAGGCGTGGATGAAAATATCAGCGAAATTGAGACCGGTGCGTTCAAGCGCATGATCGAGACCGCCGTGGCTGAATTCCCGAACTTTAAAGCTGCGGCCACGACCCTTCGCCGCGTGATCACCGCGACCAAAAATGACTGGAGTGCGATTCTCTGGCACGATGGTGAATTCTACGAGAGCCGCAAATATCCAGAGCTCGAGATCCTCGATCGTGTGGGCGGTGGAGATAGCTTCGCTTCCGGCGTGCAGTTCGGATTTATGGAATTTAACGATCCAAAGAAGGCTGTCGAATACGGCGCCGCTCACGGTGCGTTCGCCTCGACCACTCCAGGTGACACTTCCATGGCAACCCGCAAAGAAGTCGAAAAACAGATCAGCGGCGGCGGCGCCCGCGTCGTCCGCTAATTTTGGTTAGATAATTCCTCCTCCTATGTTCGCTGAAGAAACTCGTAATCGTCTTAGTGCTGCTGGCGTCGTGCCGGTGGTTGTCATCAATGATGCCGCCAATGCGGTCCCGCTCGCCCATGCGCTTCTCGCCGGTGGGGTGAAAGTCATTGAATTGACTCTGCGCACGGCTGCGGGCCTCGATGCGATCAAAGCAATAGCATCCGAAGTGCCCGATATGTTGGTTGGCGCTGGCACGGTCCTTTCGCCGGAGCAGGTCCGTGAGGTCAAAGCCGCGGGCGCGGCCTTCGCGGTCGCTCCGGGAACCAATCGCACCATCCTCGCTGCCGCGCAGGAGGTGGACTTGCCATTCGCGCCGGGCGTCATGACGCCCTCCGATATCGAGACGGCGTTGAGCATGGACTGCCGGATGTTGAAGTTCTTCCCGGCCGAGAGCGCGGGTGGGGTGACTCACCTCAAAGCGATGGCCGCTCCGTATGGTCACCTCGGGGTGAAGTTCATGCCCACCGGTGGAATCAAAGCGGCCCAACTCGCCGACTACCTTGCCGTGCCTACGGTCGCCGCAGTCGGTGGCTCCTGGCTCGCGACTGGGGCCCAGATCGACGCCGGTCAGTGGGATACGATCACCGCTCAATCGGCCGCCGCGATGGAGATCGTAAATGCGGCGCAGGACTGACCCCGTTTAGGAGCTTCCCGATAGGTTGCTACCCAAGGCAGTTACCTGCTTCTTGATAGCATGAACGATATTCAAGGTCAGAGGGTTTTTGTATCTGGTTCGGCTAAGGGCATAGGTCAGGCCATCGCCGTGGCTGACCGCTATTTTCTTTCTTAGGCCGTTTCCAATCGCAGCCATGGGTTGATTTTTACTGCCTCAGGGGACTGGGTGATCACGCTTTCATTCCATGGTGGCCATTGATCCCGGAAAGCTTACTCAACATTTGCGGCATTTGACGGAGACGATTGGAGTGCGTTTGGCGGGTATGCCCGGTGAGGCTGCTGCCGCCGATTACGTGCTCGGAGAATTTGAATCCTTGGGTATATCGGCATGGCGGGAAGCGTTCCCGATTAATGCCCGGGATGTGCAGTCGCAGGAATTACAAGTTTACTACGATAACGCGTGGCATGCTACAGGCTGTTCGTTGTTCGCGAATACACCGGGCACCCAGGGCGAGTGGGTCGAAGCGCCCTTGGTCTTTTTTGATGGTCCGACCGGGTATCAGCGAGAGGATCTATCACCGCTGATGGCTGGTAATATTGTTTTGCACCTCGGCTGTCATATTGAGTCTCAGGAAAATTACCGCAGACTGATGGCAGCGAAACCCATGGGGCTGTTGATGGCTGATGATCGTTTCCCGGGAAACGCAGTTTTGGCTGATGCGATTTTTCCGAACTACGCGAAAAATTGTGGCGCCGTGACTTCACTCAATATCGCTTTTCTCGATGCCTGGAAGTGGCGAGAACGGGGAGCAACGAAAGCGCGTTTCCGGGTCGTGGGTGGTCCGCGGCTCTCGCAGTCTGCCAATGTCGTAGCCGAATTACCCGGGAGTGATCCTGCCGCGGGAATCGTTTTTATTGGTGCGCACCATGATACTCAGGCCGATTCAGTGGGAGCCGATGACAATGGCTCGGCGGTAGCGGGCATCATGGAGCTCGCGCGCGCCTTGGCCCCGTTAAAGCACCGCCGCACGATTCGTTTGATATCTTTTGGGGCCGAGGAACAGCTATCGGTGGGAAGCGCCGTCTATGTGCGTCGACACCGTGAGGAATTGATCCAGCGAGGCGGGGTGATATTCAATCTGGATAGTTATGGATCATTACTCGGTTGGAATACCCTGTCGGGAAGTGGATCGGTGGAATTGGATACTCAGCTGGCACTCTGTTTCAAAAAAGAAGGACAGTATTTCCGTCGAGAACAGGGAGTCATGCCGTATGCGGATCATTTCCCTTTCAACGCCGCTGGGATTCCGGGACTGACCTTGATGCGTTTGAACTGTGCGACAGGACGTTTTTTTCATCACCGGGCGGACGATGATATGAGTCGGTTGGATTACACCCTCATGGCATCGTCATTGAATGCGGTCGCGGCTTTCGTGGGTGATACCGCCCAGGCGGATGAGTTGCCTTTTGAATTGGCCGTGCGATCAGAAGATAAAACTGCTATTTCGCACTGTTGGGAGGATCTGTTTGGAGGATGGTCGGAGTGAGCTGCCGGGTTTTATCAAGGATTATGGCCCGAGGATGGGCTAATGACCTGATCAATGATTAGGTCGACATCACTTAAAAGGGGGAGCCCGGTTGCCTAGCTTCCGCTTTTGACGTGGAGGGCGTTTGAGGTCTAAGACCCTGAGGCAGCATTATGGAAAGCCTCTCCGAAAGAGCAAAAGAACATCAGGGTGACTCTTTGAGAGAGAAGATCTGGAGGATTATCTTTCTTTCAGATTCGGGCACCGCGCGGACCTTTGATATCACGTTACTGTTCCTGATCGCCGGTAGTGTTCTGGTGGTGATGTTGGAAAGTGTAGAATCCGTTGCCGCGCATTATGCGACGCTTCTTCACGGATTTGAGTGGGCCTTTACGATTCTTTTCACCGTCGAATATGCCGTTCGAATCTGGGTGGTTCGGAGGAATAAAAAGTATATTTTCAGCTTCTTCGGGATAGTTGATCTACTCTCGATCCTTCCCACCTTCATTGACTTTCTCATCGCTGGTTCGGGGCACTTTATAATCGTCCGCATTCTACGGATGTTGCGGATGTTCCGAATTCTGAAAATGGCCGAACACATGGGGGATGCTTACGTATTGGTTAACGCATTAAAAACGAGTAGATCTAAGATCGCCGTCTGCAGCATTCCGCGGGCTCTCGCTTGATTTGATCTGGGATTTGTCGCAAGAGCGGTTTGTTGCGCCCTTGGAATTCGATGCCCGATTCCGTTTGGACCAGGGGGAAGTGGATGTAGTCGAATATGAAAATGATCAGATCACCCTTTCTGTTCGGGCTCCCGCAGCCGGCACGCTTTTAGTTGCGGAGCCTTGGTATCCGGGATGGACCGCAGAGATTGACGGTCAGTCGACCCATGTTGAGCAGGCCAACGGCTGGTTGCGGGCGATTGATGTGCCCGCGGGTGCGCAGGAAGTTGTCCTGCAGTTTCGTCAAAACGGGCTGCGATGGGGCGCGATTTTGTCGCTTATCGCGTGGGGATTTGTCGGCTGGTTTTGGCGCCGTCCTTGAGCTATTGGGCGTAAGCCGGATCCAGCTCTAAACCGAAATAGTCGCGGGCATTACCGAAACAGATGTTTCGGACCATGGGGCCAACGAGATCGAAGTCGTTGGGGAGTTCGCCATTTTCCATTTCGCGGCCAAGAAGATTACACAAGATGCGTCGGAAATACTCATGACGCGGGAATGACATGAAGCTACGCGAATCCGTGAGCATACCGACGAAGCGACTGAGTAATCCGAGATTCGAGAGTGCATTTATTTGCCATTCCATGGCTTCCTTTTGGTCGAGGAACCACCAGCCGGTGCCGAACTGCATTTTCCCGGGCGTGATGCCGTCCTGGAAATTTCCGAGCATCGTGGCGATGGCGTAGTTGTCGACAGGGTTCAGGTTGTAGACGACCATCCTGGGCAATTCTTCGGTTTCGGCGAGGGAAGATAAATAACGTCTCAGACCCTCGCCATTCTTTGCATCGCTGATGCTGTCGAAACCGCTGTCGGGACCGAGTTCATTGAACATGCGGGTGTTGTTGTTGCGGGAGGCACCAAGGTGAAGCTGCTTGGTCCATCCTCGGCGAGCGTCCCACCGACCAAACTCTAGCAGGAGGAGCGAACTGAAACCGATTTGTTCATCGGTGTCGGGCGATGAACCGTCGCGGACTTTTTGGAAGATGGTGCGCGCTTCCGCGAGGGAGCAAGGGTGTGCCGCCAACGAGGTGAGTCCGTGGTCAGATATGCGGCCACCAATCGCGTGAAATTCGCCGTGTCGTTTTTCGAGGGCCGTGAGAAGATCGTCGAATCGGGTGATTTCGATGCCGGCCGTTTCCGCTAGTTTTTCACAGTAGGCGTTGAATGCAGCAGGGTCTTGAATTGCGTAGGCTTTGTCGGGCCGGAAAGTCGGATAGACGCGCGTTTTTAGATCAGAAGCGGCAATCTTGGCATGCAGGTCGAGTGAGTCGGCGGGGTCATCGGTGGTGCAGGCGACAGCGACATTTTGGGCATCCAAAATCTGATGCACCGATTGGGTCGGGATTTGGGCATTGGCTTCGTCCCAGATCGATTGAGCGGTGGATGGGTTGAGTAAACGATCGATGCCGAAGTAGCGACTCAGTTCGAGGTGCGTCCAGTGATAAAGCGGATTGCGTAGCGTGTTTGGAACGGTGGCTGCCCACGCTTGGAACTTTTCTTCAGGGGATGCGTCACCGGTCAGGTATTTTTCGGCTACCCCGTCGGCCCGCATAGCCCGCCACTTGTAGTGATCTCCGCCCAACCACATCTCGGAGAGATCGGAGAAGGTGTGATTCTCCGCGATGTCAGCCGGCGACAGATGGTTGTGATAATCGAAGAGAGCTTCCGATTTGGCAAACTCGTGATAGAGGCGCTGCGCTGCATCCGAGTGCAGCAAGAAGTCGTCGTGAATGAATGTGCTCATGTCAGTAAGGGGCCGGGCCAAAGAGGGTGACAGGTTTGTCACGTATTACGTGACAATGGTGGTGGAGACGGGACCGAGCCCGGAGGGTCAAATTGTCATCGCGCCGAAGCCGCCATCGACTTCGATTTCAGTGCCGGTGACGAAACTGCTAGCGGCTGAACTCGCGAGGAAAAGGGTGGCTCCAATTAACTCGTTGGAATTGCCGAATCGTTTCATAGGCGTGTGGCCCATGATCTGTTCGATGCGGTCCGGGGTGAGAACTTTACGGTTCTGCTCGGCAGGAAAGAAACCGGGGACGAGGAGATTGACGCGCACGCCTTTCGTGGCCCACTCGCGGGCGATATTTTTGGAAAGGTTGTGCACCGCGGCTTTCGATGCGGAGTAAGTGAATACGCGGGAAAGTGGGAGACGGGCTGAGGCGGAACCCATGTTGATAATTGACCCACCATCGGCGGATCCGAGCATCGTCTCGCCGAATACCTGACTAGCGAACAACACCCCTTTGAGGTTCGCGTTCATGATCTTGTCGAATTCCTCCTCCGGAATCTCAAGCACCGGGGTGGGCGAATTGACGCCGGCACCGTTGACTAAGATATCAACGCGGCCGGATTTTGCGATCACCGCATCGCGAAGGGCGGTGAGTTCGGCTTTGCTGGTGGCGTCGGCGGCGTGAAACCAAGCTTTGCCGCCGGCGGCTTCGATTTGGGCGAGACGAGCGCCAGCCTTGGCTTCATTGCGGCCGACCAGCACGACTTCTGCACCGGCTTGGGCCAAACCCAATGCCATGGTGCCGCATAGTTCGCCGGTGCCGCCGATGACGACGGCAACTTTGCCAGTTAGAGAGAAAAGAGAATCGAGATAGCCGGAATTCATAGTGGACGATCAGACTACCAGTGGGTTGATGCACTCCGTAGGCAATATAACGCATAAGCGTTTACATTTTACGCATTGATGAGCTGTCTTTTGCCAATGACAGAAATTCCCCGGAGACGCGTCGGTATAATGCTTTCGATTGAAACCGAGCATTGGCACGGCGTATTGCAGGGATTGGCCGACGGGTTTCGGGATGCGCCGGACGTGCAGGTCGTGAAGATTGCGCGGCCCGATCAATTTAATGTGCCGGCGCTGCGCAAATTGAACCTAGATGGGCTGATCACCCGGGTGTCTTCGCGCAGAGACGAGGCGTCGTTGCTCGAGTCCGGTCTGCCCGTGGTGAACGTTTCGGGGAGGTTTCAAGCCACTCAAGTGGACAATGTTTTTAATGACGATGAGCGCGTGGGACAGATGGCGGCGGCTTTTTACCAACGGCGCGGGTTTAAGAATTTTGGATTTTGCGGGGTCGAGCGGCACCGATCTTCACGGCTACGCCAGCGGGGTTTTCGGCACGAGTTGAAGCAGGCGGGTTATACGCTGAGCGAAGTCGTCTTACCGGAGCTGCCGGAGGGAGACGCGCCGTCGACTTCGGCCACCGCAACGCTGGCGAAGTGGTTGCTTGAATTACCCAAGCCGGTGGCCGTCTTCGGATTTAATGATGCGGTGGCCCGGGCGGTGGCGGAAGCGTGTGAAGAAACCGAGATCAAACTTCCCGATGACGTCGCGGTGCTCGGGGTGGACAATGACGACATCCAACTCGGCTTCTCGGCCATCGCGCTTTCGAGTATCGAATTGAGCCGCCGCCGCATCGGCAAGTATGCGGCGCAGTGCATGCTGGCGCGATTGGCGGAGCCGGAGCAGCCCCTCGCGATGCGAACGGTGCCGCCGCTGAAGATCGTAGCTCGAGGCTCAACCGATAAATTGGCGGTGAACGATGGCGTGGTGGCCGAAGCGCTCGACTACATCACGGAACACTTGGCCAACCCGATTTCGGTTGATGACATTGCACGTGAAGTGGGTGTCTCACGGCGATCACTCGAGGTGCGTTTTCGGTCGGCGTTGCAGACCTCGGTTTACGCTGAAGTTCAGCGGCAGCAGCTGGACCGTGCACGGGTTTTGCTATTGGAAACGCCGAAGATGACGATCGCCGAAGTGGCCTACGCCTGTGGATTTCAGGATGCGCGACACCTCAATGTGGTTTGTCGTAAGAAGCTGGATTGCACGCCCGGATCGTTGAGGCGGGGGTAGGGGCAGGAGGAGGTGGTGGGCCGTAGAGCTCACTGCAGGGTGAGTGTTGGTTAATTTGGGTCGAGGTTTCGCCTGCCTTCCAAACCACGCCGATCCTCCATAGCGAGTAATTGAAGTTCGACCGATTTCCGTCCGTTGTCGTCAAGGCTATGGCGAAGGTGGTTGTGTGGGAATAACTTGAAGTATGAGCGGTTAACGCCCGCCGTCGCCGAGGCAATGGCGGGTAGCCTTCGGCAATCTATAGCTGGCCTGCCAGCCATAGCTTTAGTCGTTCCGCTGGGCGGAACGACCGCGCTTTGCGCGGCGAAGGCTGGTGGAACTGAGGGGAATCAAACCCCTGACCTCTTCATTGCGAACGAAGCGCTCTATCAACTGAGCTACAGCCCCATGTCCAATCTTGGATGGGGGAGGTTTGCTCTGCTATGGCGTCGGAGTAAACTTCATTTTTTTGCGCAACCGACTGCTCGGTATGTCACATGATCGAAAAATCATCGCCTGAATCGAGTTGGCCTCCCTTTTGCTGTTGCAGACCTTGCAATTCCTGACCCAAAGCAGGTCTGAGTCGAAAACCGATTCACTATATCAACTACTATGAGCAAGAGCACTAAGTCCAAATCGTCCGCCGCCCCACGGGTTAAAAAGACTGCCGCCCCTAAAAAGGCAGCAGTTAAAAAGGCGGCGGCCGCGAAAAAACCGGCCGCTCCAGCGAAAAAGAAATCCGTCTCAGCTAAGGCTGCGGCGCCTGTTAAGAAAACAGTCAAGAAGGTTAAGAAAGTAGCAGCCAAGAAGCCGGCCGTGAAAAAGCCAGTCGCCAAGAAGCCAGCCGTAAAAAAGACGGCCGCCAAAAAGCCAATCCTGAAGAAGGTGGCTACTGAAAAATCGGCTCCAGTTAAGAAGGCGGCGGTGAAGAAAGTCGTTGCTGTCACCAAAAAAGCAGCTCCGGCCAAGAAGGCCTTAGCCAAGAAGAAAGCGGTCAAAAAGAAGACGGTTGCGAAGAAGACGGTGATCACCGCCAAAATCGACATCGCCTTCGGTAACACGCTTTACATCCGCGGTGAGGGCCCTGGCCTATCCTGGGACTCAGGCGTGCCTCTGAACAGCATCGGAACCGACACGTGGAGCATCACAGTGCCGAGCGCGAAGGCCCAGATGATCTTCAAATTCCTCGTGAATGACATCAGTTGGAATGTCGGTGAAGACTACGTTGTCGATCCCGGTAGCGAAGTCGTATTGGCCCCGAGCTTCTAAGCGCAGTCAATCAGTCCAAAACTTCAACGTCCCGTTCGCGGGGCGTTTTTTTTGCCCAGGTCTCAATGACGATCGCCATTGAGTTCCGCCATGATGGTCGAAAGTTCGGCAAGTGCAGTCGTGCGATCTTTCGGCAGATCTTCGGGCAAAACCTGGCGCGCGTTGAGTGTCACAGATGAAAATGGCAGAGGAATAATGAATCGATCCCAACTCCGGAGCTGTTTGACGCGGGAGAATTCGAAACCGATTAGAATAATAGGGATCTTGGCCCGTCGAGCGACGATCAATCCACCCGGTTTAAATTCGTAAATCGGGCCGCGCGGGCCGTCCGGGGTGATCCCGAGGTCACCGCCTTCTTTCGCGACTTTGATCATCGCGTTGGCGGCCTCACGCGCCCCCCAGTGATTGGAGCCGCGAATCGCCTTGATCCCGGCCATAGCCAGAAACCCCGCCAACCAAGCGCCGTCCTTGCTCGCGCTGATGATACAATGAAGAGATCCGTTGCTCCGAAACCTACGGATGAGTTCAACCCCCATAAATAATCGGTTGTGCCACATGGCGAGGGCAGCCGGAACGTCCCGACGACCGAGCACCGCGCGCGATTCCGGAGATGTTTTAATGCGGATCGTGCGTCCCCAGAGCTTGAGCATATTTCCCAACAGCCACAGTGACACCCGTTGCCTACCGGTGATATCGACAGCAGCGGCACGATTTTCGGAAGGGGAGGACACGGCGCGGTTCTTGGGCATCAAACCCGGCCCGCCAAGCCTTCTTTCGGTGGGGGAGGTTTGACGTGGCTTGATCAGGGCTTCTGCTCAGGCCGATGTCTTTGCCCGTTTGTCCTCATTTGCCAACGCCCCGCGCCGGGATGGATTGGCGCGTCTATCAGCGGCATGGGGATACCAGAGGGGCGGGTTTCTACGGAACCTGTCTGGAGTATGGGCATGCGTTATGGCACCGGCAACTGCCGGCCCGGGCGTTATTGTGTCTCGATCGGGCGATGGGAGCGGATCTGGGAGAGCCTGACGCCGTTCTGAGTTCCTGGCCGATGCCTTACGCTGCGATGGCGTGGATCATGCGGGAAGTGCCGCGAGACCTGTTTTGTGGGAATCCTCGGGTACATTTTCAGCATTACGCGGATCGCATGAATCCTCCGCGCGAAGAATTACGACGATGGCGGGCTTGGGCTTGCTGGGCTTTGGCCTGCCGGGTGCGGCCTGAACTCCCGGGTGACCCCAAGCATGATGTGGTCGAACCCACCGCAGTAGAGATCGCCGAACAAATTGAAATTCTGGGTTCATCCCAGGAAGTTGAAATGTGGCGCCAAGTCCTCGCTGGGAGGTTCTGATCTTTTTGTCAGTCTTCGTATCATCGCCCCATTCGGGGCCCAAAAAAGCCTCCGGGATTTACCGGAGGCTTAAAATGGCGGGATGGACGGGACTCGAACCCGCGGCCTTCTGCGTGACAGGCAGACGCTCTAACCAACTGAGCTACCACCCCTGAAAGGGAAAGAGGCGAGACCGTAGAATTGGATTGAGGCAAGTCAAGCGCTCTTAGTTTTCTTTTTGTTCCGGGCGACGATTTGGGGCCTCATCGAGAAGCCAAAGCGTCCGCAGGAATGGCTTAAATAGACGGTCCGGTCCAATGCGTCTTAGGAAAATTCGGTCCAGAAGAAGCCCAATAGCGATCATGTCCGGCCGCGCTGAGGCAAACCAACTGATTCAGGCCATTTTCTCCGAGTAGGAGCGGTCTAGAAATCCCACTCAATTCCCGACTGGATGGTGAGACGGCCCTTTTCGGCAGGGCTATATATACCATAGAAGGGGGGCAGGGAATCTAGAATCGTGGAGGGGATCGGTCCCAAGGTGTTATCGTAAATGTAATTCCCGGTAATGGTGAACGCGATCGACTTTGAAAGCGCCGCGCGCAGTTTTATCTCAGCATCAGCCTTCCAAACTTCGGTTTCTTCAAACCCGATCCGGTATTTGAGACGTTGTTCAATGGATACGCGCTCATTGAAGTGATATTCGAAACGCTCAAAGAAACCTCCGGAAACGATCCAATCGCCGTCGTAGGCAGTGCCTTTTTCGGATTCTGACAGAGCGATACCAGGCCCGAAATCAAGCATGATCCCGGGTTTGTCGATGAGTTTGAAACCATAGCCGAAAAGCGTTTCGAGCTCGTGATCAATCAGAGCGATCTCATCCACATTGTAGCTGATGCTGCCGAAATAGTAGCGATTGGGATTCTTAAGAATGTTCAGGTAGCTGGCCTCGGCACCGTAGGCGTCTACGACTGTCCCCGCCGGTTCATACTCGGCCTGATTATAATTAGCGCGCGCTTCGATCACCGAGTTTTTAGTGGCCCGGATATAGAGGCCGGAAACCCCATAATTATACGTGACTCCCTGAAGCCCCAATCCAGCACCGGTATCGGGAAATCCCGGAGGGACGGTGCCTAATGCCCCCTGCTTGAAATTGGCCGTGCTGTAATTGCCGTTAAACGAAAGAGACCTTTTAACATAGGGTTTATCGGGGTCCTTGGCCGTCTCCGCTCGGGCCACTGTAACGGGGTCCGGAGCGGTGACCTGTTCCATCGCCGCACTCTTGGCGGCATGAGCGGAATCATCCTCCGCGGATTGAGTCTCGCGACTGGTGTTATCGATGTCGGATCGGGCGATGGTGATTTCGCCGATAAGGTCGGCCTTGATCGTAACTTGGCTTCCGTTGTCTTGGAGAACTTCACCCTTTAAAATTGTGCCATTTTTGAGCCGAATCGTGGAGGCGGAAACGGAAGCACCGATGCAGATGAGGTAAACCAGAAGGAGGGGGCGAAATTGCATAGCGTCGACGAATGTCGGCGCGGTTGCTTTGAGCAACGCAAAAAATTCGATTCTGGGTGGCGGCGCGAGAAGGGCTTGTGGGGGGGAGGAGAAATTGGGACATCCGCTTGAGCTCGGCCGTTATACTCAAACTTATGCTCGCCTTGCCGGAGTGAGCGGAAAGAGAGTCGGTCGGTGATGAATCAGTGTTGCCAAGGGCAAAACAATCCTGCCGGTCGAGCGTGAAATATACGCCATGAGCAATAAATATCGCTACAAATCCGGCGATCCATGGCGGGTGGTTCCTTTTATGCTGTTGGGGGCGGTATTGCAGGGAGGTTTGGCGATTGGGGTCAGTGCGGCGGATTCCCTCTTTATATCGAATATAGGGGCTGACCAATTACCCGTCATTTACGCCTGCATGCCGCTGCTGATGTTGGCCTACATCAGTGCCTATACTCGGATCCTCAATCGATGGGGAATCGACCGGTTGTTTGTAGCGACCATCGGAGTTTTGGTGGTGGGTGGATTTGGATTCTCCTACCTGCTGCGCACCGAAGATCCGTCGGATTCGATCTATTACATCGCGATGTTTTACAGCTCGCTGTGGTATATCGCGCTGTATTCTTTGTTGTGGAACTTCATCGATGGTTTTTTTGACCTGAGTGAAGCGAAACGATTATTCGGTCTGATTGCCGGAGGGGCTGCGGTGGGCGCGATTGGGGGAGGGTTTTTGGTCTCGAGTCTGAGTGAAGTCATGGGTGTGGCGTGGCTGTTTGGCGTTTGGGCCACGACTGTTTTAATGGCCCTGCCGATCGTGTGGTGGATCGTGCGCAATGTGCCCCGAATTGTGGGTGATGATGGCGGCGAACAGACCGATGAGGACGTTAGTCTCAAAGATACGCTGAAAACGGTGCTGGGTTCGCGTTATGTCACGGTCCTGACGCTGGTGATTTTCACGGTGTCAGTGGCGGCCACCCTATGTGAATTTCGCTACTACACTATTTTTGAAGAGCACTATCCGGAAGAGAAAGCGTTGGCGGGTCTGTTTGGCCAGCTTTATGCTGGGGTGAATGTCGTCAACTTGGTGGTTACCCTGTTTTTGTTTCGGGTGATGGTGCGTTGGTTCGGGGTACGCAACGTGGCGATCATCCAGCCGGTGGTGTTTCTCGCCGTATTCGGTGTTTTGTTGCTAAATGGGGGGTTCGCGGCGGCCCTGTTTGGCTTCGTCGCTTTTCAAGGAGTGATGACTTCGATCGAATACAATAATCAGAATTTATTGTTCAATGTGCTGCCCGAGCAGGGTAAGGAGGCGACCAGAACGTTTATTGAGGGGATCTGCGACCCCGTCGCCACGGCCAGTGCGGGCATCTTTCTGTTGGGCGCGCAGCATGTATTTTCCGATGCGGGCCTGTCGGGAGTTGGCTTTGGGGTTTCGTTCATCTGTTTGATTCTGGTGCTGGTCTTACGGGTGGAATTCGTTAAGTCCATGACGCTCAACGTGCGTCGCAGTTGGTTGGATTTCAGCCGCACGGAACGTATCCGATCCTTTGTCCGGAAGTCGGATTTGGTGTTCTTGCAGGAAAGGGCGGACGCCCCCACGGCCCATGAGCGAGAGCGGTTGGCCGCGATGGAGAGGCTGTGGCAGCTCGATCCCGTCGACACGTTGGTGCGTTTATTGGATTTCTATCCGCGCATGACTCCCGCCATCCACGATGACGCGGGTGAGTTGCTCGGCCGGATTTTGCTCACCGATAACCCCAAGGTGATTGACCGTTGTTTGACATGGGCGGAAGAGAACGGAGCGAACTGCGACCCACTGGTCCTGGAGTATTTCGGCCAACAGCGGTTGGTACCGGTCGAGATCGGTCGGGCTCGGGTGCGTTCAAGTAACCCGCGGGATCGAGCGGCGGGCGCAGTGGTATTATGGGAAAGCGGTCGAGTCGTTGATGCGCAGACCGCGCTCCGGGTGATTGATGACTTGTTGGAAGGAGATACGAATGAAGCGGAGTCCGGATGGCATGCGCTGAGTATGATCGGAGAAATTCGATTCATCCCCCGATTGCTGCCGAACCTGCGTAGCCCGGATCCGGTTTTACGACTGCGGGCACTCCACGCCCTACAACCGCTCATGGGGCCGGATACTTCGGGGGTGCAGCGAGATCTGCTGCGCCTGATGGCGGGAAACAAGCGACTGGAAGAGCGACTCTTGGTGATCGAAGCGGTCAAGAGCATCGGAGACTCTGCCATCATTGAACCCCTGCTCCGCTTGACGAGTGACACGGAGCCGCATGAACGGCGGAGCTTGGAGCATATGTTGACCAGTTTTGGGCCACGGGGCGTTCCAGCTGCGGTCAAAGTCTTGCGCGGAACCCATTATCCTCTGGACTCCCGTTCGATTGCGGCGAAGGCCTTGGCCCGCGTGGCGTTTTCGCAGCTGGAGCAGATGGTGCCTGAACTGATTGATGACATTGTGCGACGGGCCTATGTGGTGGTCGCCTACCGTCACGTGCTGAAGCTCAATGCCGATCGTGGACCGGGCACCAAAGCGTTGGGGTTGGTTTACCAAGATCTGCCGCGGTTGATGCTCGAACTTGTGTTGGAGTTGCTGAGTGTGATTGGCCGGTTGTCCGGCTATGAATCGGTCTTGGCGGCTTTGCGGGCGGAGACCGGTCGGGGGCGCGGTTATGCCTTGGAAAGCCTCGAACAGGCCTGCGGTCGCCAGTTGTTCGACCGGTTGTTGCCGATCTTGGATGAACGACCAGACCAGGAAATTTTGGCGATGGGGTTGAAGCTCGGGGTCGCCCCGGACATTTCAGTCGAAGCTATTGTCGAGCAATCATTGGGGTCCGCGTTTGCGATGGAAGCCTCCGCAGCACTGCAAGCAAAGGTTGAGGCTGATCCGGAACGGGTTCAGGAAATCTGCTTAAGTTCGCTGGTCGCCCAGCCCCATCCGATGGTGCGAATGACCGCCCGATCCCTGATGCGGCGGTCGGACCCCAGCCTGCCGAATGAATCCACGGTGGTGGAGCAAGTGTTCGAATTGGTACAGCACGTGTTCTTTCGCAACTGGGGGGTACGCTCTCTTGAGGCGGTGGCCGAACAACTGGAGGAGCGTTGGCACGAGAAGGGAGAAGTGGTGGTGAATTTAGGGCGTAAAATGGATCGCTTTGGCGTGGCCTTGGAAGGGAGCTTCGAGGAAGCGAATACCAAGGAAACGGTTTCACTGCCATCGCCGGCGAATTTTGGCCGGGAGTCCTTGGGCGAAGGGCGCCTAGATCAGAGACGCTCAGTGGTGGTGAGGGACCGCGCCCGGATTCTGTGGATGCCGGCCAGTGCTTTGCGCTCCTGTCTTCAAGCTCAACCTCGACTGGCGATTGATTTGATGATTTGGAAACTGGCTCAACCATGAAGCGACCTACCTTTCAGTTCAAAATTCGTACGTGGCTGCAACTCGGATTGCTACCGGCTTTGACAGGTATCGCGATTTGGATTGGCTGGGGCCTTTATGACGATTTGCGCCGGATCATTCTGGAGCGTTTTGATCGGCAGCTGACGTCTCCCAGCGTGGTTGTGGCAGCTTTCATTGATGTGGAGGAGCATCAATGGTTGGCCGAAAACAGGAACGTGCGGGCCCTAACCTATGTGCCCGGGGAAGATGTCTTTTTCGCCTTGGCGGATTACGACGGCGTTACGAAAATGGTGCAATTCTCGCCGGAGGATGGTCGTCTTCCGGCCGCTGGGATTACGCTCAACCCTGCGATAGTAGACCTAGCTTTTGATATCACGACCGGGAGTTTGATGGGTTTGACCGAAGCGGGTGGTCAGCTGGTGCGGGTAAACCCGAATACGGGTGGCAGCCAGACGTTGATCGATGCGCCCAACGGAGTGCATGAGATTGCTAGCGCGGGTGAAGGCGGGGTATGGATCAAAGCCAATGATGTGCGTCTTTGGCAGGTTGGACTGGGAACGGATGCGCCGGGATTACCGATTCCGGAAATTTATGATCCCCCCCGTCTCGTCGGAACGAATCCGGCGGGTGACGCGCTCCTTTGGATCAATGCGCCTGACGACGAGTTGGTCTGGCAGAATATTGAGGACGGAGAAATCAAGAGGGTGCCATGGACCGGGGAGATCGATCTGCCGCAGGAATTGGGGTATGATGTTACCCGCGAACGTTGGGTGGCAGCTCAGGAGAAATTGTGGGTGGTCGATTTGGCGGCGAACACGGAAGTCCCCGATTCTTTTGTGGCCGCTTATGGCCGTGAGGATTCGGATGAGTATCGGCGCTTGATGGCGCCTCTGATCCGTATTCACGCCCGTTTAGGGCTAACCTATCTTTACACTCAGGTCGTCGAACCACCGGACCGCATTCGTTATGTGGCGGATACGCTGGAAAGTGGCACCTATTCACCATTACTTTCAACCGACGTGTTACCGGCCGCGGAGGTGGAAGGCATCACCCGACTCAAGGCGGAGGGTTCACTTCATTTCACCGATCTCCAACAGTGGGATCAATGGGGTTGGTTGAAATCGGCTTTCGCGCCGATCTTCGACGAAGAAGATCAAGTAGTCGCGATGACGGGGACAGATTTCAACGCGAGTCTGATCGAGCTCAGTTTAAGACGTTCTTTACTGGCGGTTTTCTTAATCGGCGGTTTCACCCTGGTCATCGCTTCGGGTTGGTCCTTGATTATATCGCGCTGGCTGCAACGTCCGATTGAGAATCTAAAATCAGGCGCCCTCGATGTGGCCGCGGGCGATTTCCAATCGCTGACGGTCTCCGGATCGCGGGAAGTGGACGCTTTAACCAAGGTGTTTAACGAAGCGAGTGCGATGATGGAGAGATCGGTTGAAAATTTGACAGACGAAGTGAATTTATTGCTCCGACGGCGGGACCGAGCCGAGGTTCAGCGGGTGTTTGTCGACTCCTTGTCGCCTCCGTGCGTTTTTGAGGACGACCTTGCCGTCGTGGTGGAGCACTACACGGCTGGGGTGGGTGGGGCGATTGCACTAAAAGGTGATCGTCGACTGATATGGTGGGAAGAAACGGTGTCAGGTGAGCAGTCGCAGAAATCACTGGTACGATTGGGTGGGGTCGCGGGGCAGGTCCGTACTCGGTTCGGCTCTCTCATCGCCCCCACCGACTCGCCCGGGCGGTGGCCCGACCATTTACGAGCGGTGCTTGCCTTGGATTTACAGAAACGGACTGCGATGGGGTGGGTGAAAAATCCCGCGGATCCGTTGCCGGTCTCGCGGGACGCAGAACGGTTCACCGTCGGCTGGTCTGATAGCGGGCCCGTTTTGGTATTGTCTCACTATGAACTGCAGGAGGCCGCTCCGTTATGAGTCCGGTGGAAATCATGTTTGCCCTCCAGCAGACGCCGCCGTTTGACAGCCTCACGGACAGCGAGTTGGAAATTGCAGCGACCGTAGCCGTGGAACTTCGCTTCGCAGCTGGGGCTTTGGTGTTGGGTCCGGGAGAGCCCTTTCATCGTTTGCTGATCAAGCTGGAGGGTTCGTGGCAATTAAATGATCAAGAACTGCCGGGCTTACTGGGGATTGAGTCCTTGTTGGCGGGGGCTGAGGGGCCCGGTGAAATTAGGGCGGGTGCGGCGGGCGCCAGATGCCTGACCTTCACCCGTGGACACTTTTTTACGTTAATCAATGAGTGCCCAACGCTGTTGCTCTCTCTCCTTTCAAGTGCGGATCAAGTCAAGGAGGAGCGAGGCTTTTTATGAAATTTCAGACGCAGGCTTTGTTAGGTGTGGTGCCGCTGTTTCTCATGATCGGCTTGGCGGGAGCTGCAGCCTCGTTGCTGCTCAAGTCATTCGATTGGCGCAAAGGCCCGGAGGAGCAAGCCCGAGGTATGGCGGTGAGTATCGCTGAATACCTAGCGGGGGACGGTTGGCCAACCAAGCACCCCGCTGCGCAACTCCGTTTACTTGAAGCCGAGGAGGATCTTGAACGCTGGGAGTTCCTGAAGGGAATTTGGATATGGGATGCGGAGGGGAAAATGATCCATCAATGGCCAATTCCGCAAGCGGAAGCGATGTCGGCCGATGGGCCTAGACCAACGCTGGACTTTAAGCAGGCCACGGCGGCCAACGCGTTTTCGATTGGTCGACTCGGTTCCAATTCCCACCCCAATGGCGTTGTGCGGGGAGGGGCCGTGGTTTGGGCAGAAGGTGGAAGTCGTCTTGGCTGGGTCGAGTGTGAACTCGAAGCAGTGGGCTGGTTGGAGGCGATTGGCTGGTTGGACGAATGGAATAATCAGAAGACCGGCGTGCTCGAACTCATGGTGATCATCCTCATTCTTGGCGTTTTGATTGCGCTCCTCTTTTCCCGATTGGTGATGGGGGATATCAAGCGACTGATCAGCTCAGCTGAAAGGGTCGGCGGCGGTGATTATTTGCCGCCGCCGGGAATGCATGTGATGGAGTTGCAGGACCTCAGCGAGACCTTCTCCGTGGTCGACAGCCTAACCGACGAGAATCGCCGCAAATTTCAACGCTCCCTGATCGAGAACGAAATGTTCCGGACCAGTGATGTTTTGGTCGAAGAGTTTCAGAGCCTAGCCATGCCTGATCTTGATCGAGTGGTGGCTGGTAAACGGGTCGTTAGCCGGCTTTTTGACAAAGTAGAAGGCTCTCGTTGGCATGGTCTTGGGGGAGATGACCAACAAGGATGGCTGTGGTTTGGCTCTATGGCTGGACCCAATGGCATCGAAAAGGCAGCGCAAGCCTTGGCGGTGGCCTCGGAGTTTGAGTCCCTTCTCATCGAGCATGCGACTCCCATTGAGACGGCCCTTTTGGAATTGGGTCCGCTGTATCAATTGCAGCAAGCGCAGATTGTGACGTGGACTGCCAAGGCGAAAGATTTTGAAGTGTGGACTTGGTCGCAAGATTCCGCCCAAGCGTCCCGCCGATTAGTACCGGCTGGAAAGCGTTATCTCGGCTGCGATCTCGGCGGAGAGATAGCGACCACCATCGATCTGGTTTGGGATGGGTCCGCCGCGCGGGATATGGATACCGCCTTGGCGGAGTTGGTGCAGTTTCTGGGCAATACGAATGCGGTGGTCGCCGCCATCGAAGCGGGTTAGCTGCTGCCTCCAAGCCGATTTGTGACCGGTTTAGTTAGGGGCCAAGGTCTGGCATTTCTCCGCGGTGATCCGAAGACACTTCCGTAAGATCGTCATGCCCTCGCCGAGGGTTTCACCGTCAATGGTCAGCGGCGGCAGAAGCTTGAGCACGTTACTCTCGGATCCGCAGGTTTCAATAATCAGTCCCTGTTGGAAGGCTTCCTGCGCGACCTGTTTGCACTGGATTGAGTCTTTGAATTCAAATCCGTGAATCATGCCGATTCCCCGGTTGGTTGTGGCCATTTCCGGGAATTCATTTTCCAGGTCCTGGAGATGTTGCCCGAGCAGTTCGCCTTTGCGGCTGACTTCCTGAGAGAAGTCATCGTTTTGCCAGCGCTGCAATGCACGGTCCGCCGCGACAAAAGCAAGATTGTTACCGCGGAAAGTTCCGGTGTGTTCACCGGGTTTCCATTGATCACATTCGGGGCGAATGAGCAGCACCGACATGGGCAGCCCCACCCCGCTGATCGATTTTGAAAGGGCGATCATATCAGGTTTGATTCCGGCGCGCTCAAAACTGAAGAAAGTTCCGGTCCGGCCGCATCCGACCTGAATGTCATCAACGATCAAGAGAATGCCATGCGCTTGGCAAAGTCCCGCGATACCTTGGAGCCAAGTATCGCGAGCAATGTTGACGCCGCCTTCGGCTTGCACGGTTTCGAGCACGATCGCGGCAGGCAAATCCACGCCACTTGATTGGTCCTCCAAAACTTTGGTTAAGTAGGCCAGCGTATCGACGTCCGGTCCCAAGTAGCCGTCGAATGGCATGAAGGCCACATCCAGTCTTTGAATCCAGGACTCATGCCGGAAGTGGCGATTGGCGGTGATCGCCATCGCGCCGGCACTCAAACCATGGTAACCGTTGGTGAATGCGATCACGTTGCGGCGGCCCGTCACTCGGCGGGCTAGTTTCAGGGCCGCCTCAATGGCGTTGGCGCCGGTCGGGGCCGTAAATTGGACTTTGTAGTCCATGGCCCGTGGTTCCAGCACGATGGATTCGAAACTCTCCAAAAATCTTTGTTTGGCCACCGTGGCCATGTCCAAGCTGTGCAAAACTCCTCCCTCCTGCAGGTACGCGATCAGGGCGGCAGTCATTTCGGGCGGGTTATGCCCGTAGTTTAGCGCCCCTGCTCCGGCAAAGAAGTCGATGTAGGGCCGGCCTTCGCGGTCAAAAAGGCGGGCTCCCTCGGCTCGTTCAAATACGGTGGGAAAGGAGCGACAGTAGGAGCGGATTTCAGATTCGCGCCGTTGAAAAATATTCATATGATTAAGGTTTACCGAATTCGTCGATGGATGGCAGAAGGGACTACCAAGTAATTCCAGCCAAAATGTCACGCAGCTTATGCGCGTTGGTTTCCAACTGGGGAGGGTACAACAGTTCGTTATGGGAGCCACGAGCAACGTGAATATGATAATTGCCGCGAGTCACTTCCCGCCAGCCATGGGTGCGGGTGAGCACTTCCCCCGCAGGATCACGGAAATCACGGGAGTCGCGGCAGACGATTCCATGAATATCAGCCGCAATCTGATGGGTATCGAGGGTTTGACTCATATGCTGGTAATAAGCGGCGATGACGCGCGCCGCTTTTTCGCGCAGAAGGGGGGTGGAAACGTAGGGTTTCATACTCTCGTGATCGAGGAACGCTCGGGTAACGTTGGCGCATTCCCCGGGTGGAAACTCGATCGGTCGCACCACTTGGGCGGAATCGAACATCACCACGGCCCCAACGGTGCGGCCCTGGTGCTCCAGTATAGCTGCGAGGTGGTAGGCGAGATTTCCGCCGGCGGAATAGCCGCCCAGCACCAGCGAACCCGACGGGGCGGCGGCGGTGATCAGTTCCGCGTAGGTCGTGAGACGATCGTTGGCCGGGAGAAAATTTAAGCCGTGGACGGCGTAGTGTGGAAGGGCTTGGGCCAGTTGCAGATAACCCAAAGCGTCACCCGTTCCCGGGGGGAGCAAAAAGAGGTTGGGCCGGTCCGGGGCATCGGATGGATTGAGCAGGACCATAGTCTCATCAATACCGTCATATCCGAATCGAGCGGCATTGACCAATAGTTCGGCCTGGGCCCGCACTGTCGTGGCTTTGAATAGGGCGGTGAGAGGTAGGGGCACCTCGAACGTGTCGCGCAGTCGGGCGGCCAGCTTGGTGACTTTGAGGCTATGCCCTCCGACCGAGAAAAAGTTGTCGGTGACCCCCAAGTGGGGTAACTCAAGCACATCTTGCCACAGCGTGAGGATAGTGCGTTCGGTCTCGGAATCGGGCGCTATGCGTTCAATCCCTCCGCCGCGGGAATCGGCAATTGCGGGAGGAGGGAGCGCCGCTCGATCCACTTTGCCATTGGCGGTAAATGGCAGGACATTCAGCGCGATGAAATGAGTAGGCACCATGAACTCCGGCAGTTCCGTGGTCAGATGCTGTCGCAGACTGTCGGCCTCCGCGTTGCCGGTGGTGTAGGCCACCAACGTGAGGGAGCTGTCGCCGAGATCCTGGGCCAAGACCACCGCATCCGCTACGTTAGGGTGGTCCCGTAATCGTACTTCGATCTCGCCGGGTTCAATGCGAAAGCCGCGAATCTTGACCTGCTGGTCTTTGCGACCGAGGTATTCGATCGTTCCATCGTCCCGCCAACGACCGAGGTCTCCGGAGCGGTAGAGCCTGATTTCCATGCCCGCACTCACGGTTTGCCGAAAGAATTTTTCCGCCGTTAGAGCGTCGTCGCTCAAATAGCCCCGCGCCAGTCCATCGCCTCCGGTGCAAATCTCCCCGGCCACCCCCGAGGGGACCAACGCGTGATGGCCGTCGAGAATGTAGACCGAGGTGTTGGCAATCGGTCGACCAATCGGAATATTGTCCGGGTAGTCGCTCGTGATGCGATGACAGCAGGTGAAGGTGGTATTCTCAGTGGGGCCATACCCGTTGATCACGGTGAGATTGGGATGGGCCGCCCGGATTCGGTTAATGTGAATTGCCGAGAGCTTTTCTCCGCCCACCAGTAAAGTGCGTAGTCCGGTGAAAAGGGCCGGGGCCGTATCAACGAGTTGGTTGCACAAACTGGAGGTGAGCCAAACGGTGGTGATTCCGTAAGTGGTGAGCAGGGGTTTGAGTGCTGCGGGATCGAGTACGGTTTTCTCGGGCGGTCGGCACAGGCTGCCGCCGTTGAGCAGCGCTCCCCAGATTTCGAAGGTCGAGGCATCGAAGGCCAAGGCACCGGTCATCAAAATGCGGTCGTTGGATGTAAGGGAAATGTAGTTGGTGGCCTTGACCAAGCGCAGGATCGAACGGTGTTCGATCAGGACGCCTTTCGGTCGCCCCGTGGTGCCCGAAGTATAGATGACATAGGCAAGTCCCCGGGATTGGGAACGCTCGGCCAGGGGGGTACTCGGTTGATCGGCCAGAGCTCTCGCATCGAGTTGGAGTTTTCGCGGGGGGCGTGGGGGCTTGGCGGATTTGCTTTTATCAATGCGCAGCACGGTATCGTAACCAAACCGAGAGAGTTCACTCTCCGTGTGGCCGAGCATGGTGGAAAACTCAACCGATGCGATCTCTGGCCAAGTAGATTGCAGATCCAACCAGAAATCCCGGGACACGAACAGGTCCTCGGAACGGTCGGTTTTGGTACGCACTCCGGAGCTGGGGTGAGCGTGTTGGTAGGCGCGCAGCTCCGCTTCGAAAACATCTTTTTGGTCCTGATCCCAGACATTACCCAAAAATAATGTGCCTTGGGCGCCGAGCTGATCGATCGCCTGACGCAACACGTCACGCAAATAGTTAAGGCCACTAAAGCACTGCAGCACGCTATTGATGATCACAACATCGTAGGGTGGCTCGGGAGCCTGCCGGAGTTTGTGAGCAGGCAGGTGTTGCAGGGTGATATTGGTCAGGCCGAGGCGCTGGCGTTCTTGTTCCGTCCAGCTCAGAATCTGGGCGGAAAGGTCGGTCCCATGATAGTGCCCGACCAACGGGGCCAGTCGGAACATGCTGATGCCGGAGGCACATCCGATCTCCAGGACTCGGTCGGTGGGCTGCAACATCGGACCGAGTTTGCGGCGAATATTTTCACCATATTCGTCCATCACCTTACGGCTCAGTAGTTCGCCGGTGAAGCTACTGCGCCAACCACCACCTGAGATATCGTCTTCCGTTTGCTCACCCACCATGTCCCAAATTTCTTCCCGCATGAACTCGCCGATTCCCTCGGATTCGACGGCGACGTTTTCACTGTCCGGGCAAAGTAATAGGCTCAAATCAGAACACTCCCAATGCAGGCGATTGAGGGTTCGAATATGGCGCCGACTTCCAATCAGACAGCGCGCGCGCGTTTCCCGTAGCATCAGCACGGAGCGGGCGGATGGCATGTTCGCGTCGAGTGGGAGATAGGCTCCCCCGGCTTCGAGGATCCCCAGCAATGCCGTCGCCACATCATATGCCTGATCGACCATGACCCCGACCAGACCCTCGCGTTCTAGGCCGTTAGTCACCAGCAGATGGGCGATGCGATGAGCTCGAGCAGCTACTTCCGCATAGCTACGGGAACCTTCGGGTCCAACAATGGCTAGCGCGTCAGGCGTAGCTTCTGCTTGGCGTTGGAATTCCGCGTGCACCGTGCGGTCGCACGGATAGGCGGTTTGATTGGCGTTGAAGCCCGCGATCAAGTTGGCCAGATCGGCACTGGGTTGCTCATCGTCGAGCAGATTAAAATCACCGATTTTCATGCGGGAGGAGAAATCATGCAGGCAAAGCGATCCAAGAGATCGAGGTAACGTTGGATAGTGGCGACCTTAAACAGTCCGGTGTCGTATTCCAAGGTCAGGCTGATGTCACGACCATCATCTTCGGCAAAAAGAGTGAGATCGAATTTGGAGGTATGGAAGGTATGTTCAAACGGGGTAATCTTCGGACTGTTGGCAGCGGCTTCCCCGGGAGCGGTTGCCCCGATATCAATGTGAACATCGGAGAAATTCTGAAAGGCGTAGACGATATTGAGTAGTGGTTGGCGATTGGCGGCCCGATCGGGGTTGAGCTGTTGGACCATGAGGTCGAAGGGGTAGTCTTGGTGTTCAACCGCAGCGTCGGCGGCGGAAACCACCTGATCGAGGAGCGTTTCAAAATCCATGCTGTCATCGAGACGAACCCTGACCGGTAACAAGTTAACGAAAAACCCGATCAAATTTTCGAGATCCGGATGATTCCGGTTGGCGATACTCATACCGATACAGAAATCGTCCTGTTTGGTGATTTGGAAGAGCAGGAGATCGAAAACTGCGAGCAGCGCGTTGGCCACGGTGGTACGACGATTTTGAGCCACCGCCCTGAGGGCGGCCACGGCTTTCGGACTCAATGGCTTCACCAAATGGTCCCCGCGAAAATCGCGATCTCCTTTTGGCGTGAAATCGTAGGGAAGCCTCAGGGCCGATGGCGCGCCCTGCAGCGCACTGCGCCAATACGATTCCTCAGCCGTCCAGCCCCGGTTCTTTTGCCAGGCGGCAAAATCCTTGTAGTGCAACCGCAAGGGCGGAAGGGGATCCGAGGCACCGGTTGATGCAGCCTCGTAAAGGGCAAAAATCTCCCGATAAAGCACGTTGCCTGACCAACCATCCCCCACGATGTGATGGATGGTTTGCAGATAGATCCAGCGATCCGGAGCGAGCTTGATCAAAACGGTGCGGAGCAGGGGCGGAGAGCGCAGGTCGAATGGTTTCGCTGCTTCCGTGTCTGCCATTTCGCGCGCGCGGTCCTCCGCATCGGGTTGAGCGGAGAGATCGATGCTCACCATCTGATAGTCCACATCGGTGAGGATGGTCTGAACGGGGTCGCCGCCGAACTCGTTAAATGCCGTGCGCAGGGCTTCATGACGGGCGACGACGCCGGTAATCGCCTTGGCCAAGGCTGCCGGATCCAGATGGCCGGAAACTCGGTAGGCCTCGGGCATGTTGTAGGCGGACTCGCCGCCAAGTTGATGCAGCAACCAGAGGCGTTGCTGGGCGAAGGACAGCGGATAGTGAGGTGCCGGAGTGGCGGTCGGAATGCCGCTCAGGCCCGAGGCTGATGATGAGTCTTGGCCCGCCGCCACGATGCGCGCGAGTCCCTCCACTCTGGCATCATCGAAGAATGCTCGCATCGGCACTTTAACCGCCAATTCACGGTGGATGCGGGAAAGCAATTGCATGGCCTTGAGACTGTGTCCTCCGCAGGCAAAAAAATCATCGGTCACGCTGCTTTGAGGTATTTGCAGCACCGCCTGCCACAGTTCCAGAATTGAGGCTTCAAGGGGAGTGCGTGGAGCGACGACCGCCTGGCCGTTATTTTCCTGCACCGATTCAGGATCGGGCAGGGCACGTCGGTCTACCTTCCCATTGGGCGAAAGCGGAATGCGTTCGACGGTGACCCAGTGGGTGGGAACCATGGCCGCAGACAGTGTGGTCCTAAGGTGTTCTCGCCAGCAGGAGGCATCCGTCTGCTTCGGGGAGGAGGGAACGATGTAAGCGACCAATTCCAAATTCCCGCGAAGGGTGCGAGTGTCAACCACCGCATCGACCACGTCGGGACATTCGCGCAGGCTGGTTTCAATTTCACCCGGCTCAATCCTCACTCCCCGGATCTTCACTTGCCGATCCCCCCGGCCCAAAAACTCGAGGGTGCCATCGGAGCGCCAACGTGCGAGATCTCCGGTGCGGTAGAGGCGTTGCCGACCATCACCGGGATCCATGGTTGGGAAGCGTTCGGCCGTCAGTTCAGGACGTTGGTGGTAGCCTCGGGCGACGCCTTCACCGCCAATGAAAAGTTCGCCCGGCACGCCGATCCCCGCGGCCCGACCCTGCGGATCCAACACGTAAACCCGTTGATTGGCTAGAGGTTTTCCAATCGGAGTGGATTCGTTCCCTTCTTCGGTTCCGGGGTCGGACTCTTCGTAAAAACAAGTGTCGATGGTGGCTTCGGTAACGCCGTAGCTATTGAGGATACGCCGGTTCCCGCCAAATCGTTTGACCAACTGTCGATAGTCTTCGGCCCTCAGGGTGTCAGATCCAAGAATCAAGAGCTCCAAATCGGGCAAACTCAAACCGGCGGCATGAACGTGTTCCATCAATGGAAGGATCAATCCCGGGGTGCTCTCAAACTGGGTGATCCGGTATTTTTGCAACATCTCCACCAGTCCCTCTGGATCTACCCGGGTGTCGGCGTCACAGATAATCAGGGAGCCGCCATTGGTCAGCGCGCGGATGAAATCACCCATGAAAACGTCGAAGGACAAGCTAGCCATCTGCAGGATGCAGGGGGGAGTGGCTGCGTTTCCGATACCGTAGCCCACTCGCCACGCGATGGCGGCATTGACCAGGGAGTGGTGTTCAACCGCGACCCCCTTGGGTCGACCGGTTGAACCGGAAGTGTAGATCGTGTAAGCGAGGTGATGGGGCTTCAAGTCCACCTGGAGGGCGAGGGCGGTGGGTCTCGCCGACAGTTCGGCCAATGAGAGCACCCCCCAGTTATTGCCGATAGCCGCCGTCAGCTCCCGTGAAGAGCCCGTGGTGACCACCAGCCCGGCGCCGCTGTCATCCAACATTCCGCGTAGTCGTTCAGCCGGATATAGCGGATCGAGGGGAAGGTAAGCTGCCCCCGACTTGAGCACCCCCAACACGGCCGCGATCATGGCGGGGTTACGATCGGCATAAATTCCCACGACGAATTCGGGACCAGCACCCCGGATTTGCAATGCGCTGGCCAGCTGGTCTGCCCGGCGGTGCAGTTCGGCATAAGTCAGGGATTCCTCATTTTGCACCACGGCAATTTTCCCAGCGTGACGCGCGAGGCCTTCATTTAAGAGATCGACCAACGTGGCATGGGCGGGCAGAGGTTGGGCGTTCTGATTGAACTCGGAGGTGACCCGATTTTGCTCGGTGGCCGATACGTCATCAATGTGATGCAGCGGTTCGCTCGGGGTGGCCGCCAGGCCGTTGAGCAGAGTTTGAAAACGATCCGCCAGCCGAGCGATTTGCTCATCCCCGAACACCGACCGCTCATGTCCGAATCGCAGCGTGATGGATTCACTGGGATCGATGGTGAGATCAAATTCGTAGTGAGTGCGGTCATGCGCTTCCACGTGTTCGATGACTAACTCGTGACCAGGGTTCGATGCCGTGGTGCGATCCAGCGGATAGTTCTCAAAAACCAAGAGATGATCAAACAGCTCTCGCCCGAGGGGGGTAAGGGTTTGGATTTCCGGCAGGGGCAGATGGTGATGAGGTTCGGCGGCCAGCGCGTCGGCTTGCGTGTTCGAGATGAGATCCGAAAACGAAGTATTTTCGTCGCAGTGAATTCGCACCGGCACGGCACAGATGAACAGACCGACCATTCGCTCCACGCCGGATAAGCTGGCGGGTCGACCGGATACGATGGCGCCGAAAACCACATCATCCGTGCGGTTCAGGCGTCTCAGCAATACCCCCCAGGCGGCTTGGAGCACGGTAGCCAGCGTGGCCCCGGAATCGGCGGCGAGGGTACGCAACGCGTTACTCAGTTCCACGCCGAGGACAGTGGTGTATTCAGCATGGGAGGAAGGCCCTTGGTTGAGGGGATCATGGGGGACGCTGGATGTCGCCTCGTAGCCGGCTAGGTAATCAGTCCAGAAGGTGCGAGCTGCGGCGGGAGGAGTTTGTTCCAGCCAGCGCACGTAGTCACGGTAGGGCACGCTGGGTTCGAGCTGGGCTTCACCGGTGTAAAGGGCGAATAAATCCCGATGCACCAGTCCGAGACTCCAGCCGTCCAACAACACATGGTGGTAGCTCCAGCCGATCTGGTTGAGGTCATCGGCCAGTTGCCACACGGTAACGCGCCACAAGGGGTCGTGGGCGAGGTCGAACGGCCGGGCCAGGTCGGCCGCCCGGTGGTCGGCAATACGGGTCTGCTGTTCAGTCTCACCAAGGTGGCGCAGATCGACGATTTCGACCGGCGGGGACCGGTGTCGCCAAACAATTTGGAGCGGCTCCGGTACATCCTCATGCAGGAATGAGGTGCGCAAAATAGTGTGGCGTTGAGCGAGTTGAATCCAGGCTTCGCGAAATGCGGGAGCATCCATGGGGCCCCGCAGCCGGTAGGCCATTTGGACGAAATACGCACTCGAGGTTTCGTCGAAGACCGATTGGAAGAGCAGGCCTGCCTGCATCGGCGAAAGCCGGGCCACGTCCTCCACTTCGGTGGCCGCCCAACCTTCTCGCTGCAACATCGCCTCGTATTCGGATAGTCGAAAAATCTTGGACGTGAAATCAGCGGGGGTCGCCTCCACCCCGGTTCGATTGCCGCAGATCTCAATGAGCCTGGCGAGTTCGTGGATCCAATCGTCCAGCAATCCCTGGATGGCTCCTTCGTCATAGCGATGGCGACCAAAGGTCAGAGACAATCCCATGGCCCCACCGGTAACGGCCGCGCCGGCGTCGATTTCTTGCAGCCGGATCACATCCGGCCCAATAGGCGTGCCGGAAGATTCTTCCGCAAAGGCGAGCATGGTTTCAGGAGCATCGTCGAATCGGCCGAGATAATTGAACGAAAGAGGGGCGTGAACGATCCGATCAAATTCGGGTCCCTCCATGAGGAATGCCCGGGGACCGAAGGTGGTACCGTGGTGGGGAATAACCCGGCGGGCTTCTTTCAGCGCTTTGAGCTGGGTGATGGGATCGTCGGAAACCAGGACTAAACGAAAGGGGTGGAGGCTGGTGAACCAGCCCACGGTATCTTCCGGGGCCGGCACGCCGGGGCGGCTCTCGCGCCCATGGCCCTCCATCATCACCTGAGTGTTGGCGCCGTGGTGCCAGCGCTGGAGCGCGCGGCCCAGGGCGAGTAACAGCAGATCTTCGACGTCGGTTTGGAAGGCATGCTGCGCCCGGGTGAGCAGATTCTGGGTGAGGTCGGAAGAAAGTCGGGCGTCGAGTGTGGTGGTGTCACCGAATCGATTTGGTGAATCAGAAATCGGGGTCGGCCACGCCCCGGGGTCTTCTGTCAGAAATGGGTCCCAATAGTCGCCGTCGTGGTCGGCCGGGACTAGGGATTCGACCCACTGGCTGATGGGGAGAGGGCGGGGGCCCAGATCGATGGACCGACCGGCTTCCGTTTGCGCCAGAGCGGTGGATAGATCCTCGACCAGCAAGCGCCAAGATACTCCGTCGACGACCAGATGGTGAGCGACGATCAGCAGGCGCTGGGTCGACGGTAATTGATAGAGTACGACTCGAACCAGCGGACCTACCTTTAAATCGAATTCGGAGTGTACCCGCTCAGTGTGACTGAGCCTATCCGATTCGTTCTCCACTGTAACGACTTCGAGGGGGATGTCATGGTGGGCGGGCAAGATTTCGAGGCCAGTTCCTCGCTCGACGGTGCGTAAGGCGTCATGGTGTCGCCATAAAGCGGAGACCGCGGTTTGAAGAGAGGTCACCTTTTGCGGGGAGCGGGGGTGCAGTAACACGGCCTGATTGAAGTGCTGGCGACCCGTCTCAAAATGGCGCAGGAACCACGCTTGAGCCGGAGTGGCCGGCACGGCCCCTTGGAGTGTCGGATAAGCCGGGGACGGCTTCGATCCGGCGGTGCGGTCCAGCTGGGCGGCTAATGCTGTGACGGTGGGAAATTGAAAGAGGTCCGCCACCTTCACCTGCCAGCCGATTCGCCGGAGGCGGCTGGCCACTTGAATGGCCCCAATCGAGTCACCGCCGCTGGCAAAATAGTTCGCGTCGGTACTGATCTCGGGAATTGCGAGCACGCCACACCAGATTTCGGCGACCTGTTGTTCGGTGGGGGTGCGGGGGGCCATGTCTCCGGCTCCGCTGGCGGTCGCCCTAGGGGCTGGGAGCTGGTCGCGGTCGATCTTGCCGTTGGCGGTCAGAGGCAACGCCGGCAGCGTGACAATGGTGCTCGGAACCAAATACTCGGGCACCTGAGTTCGCAGGATGTCCTGAAGGTCTGCGGCCTCCAATTGAGGCGCCGCATATCCGATGAGTCGTTTGCCCTTGGGGCCTTCCTGCACCAAGGCCGCTGCAGCGGTCACCTCCGGGAGGGCGGCGAGGGCTGCTTCTACTTCGGTTAGTTCGATTCGGTGTCCGCGGATTTTCACCTGCCGGTCAACCCGCCCGCGGAATTCCAACGTCCCGTCGAAACGCCACCGCACATGGTCTCCGGTGCGATAAAGTTTTTGTCCCGGCCGGGCCGGATCGTCGATGAACACTTGGGCTGTGAGTTCTGGTTGCCCGATGTAGCCGTGAGCGAGTCCATCGCCACCGGTGTAGAGTTCGCCGGAAACTCCGGGTGGCACGGGAATCTGCTGCTCATCCAGAATGAGCACCCGGGTGTGGGCAATGGGTTTGCCGATGGAAATAGATCCCGCCGAAAGGTCGGCCGAGGTGATACGATGACAACAGGTGAAAGTCGTGTTTTCGGTCGGGCCGTAGCCATTGATCAAGCGAGTCCGGGGCAGTTCCGCCAACGCCCGGGCAACATGGGGCACGCTCAGCGCATCTCCGCCGGCGAGCAGTTGTTTGATGCCGCGCAGATCCGCCAATTGCTCATCGACCATGAGATTGAACAAACCGGAGGTGAGCCAGAGCGTGGTGACCGCCTCGGTGCGCAGAACATGACCGAGGTGTTCCAAGGCCAAGTGTCCAGGTGGCATGATCACTAGCCGGCCGCCATGCAGCAACGGGCCCCACAGCTCCAACGTCGAGGCATCGAATGCGATCGGGGCCAGGAGGAGGAAAACTTCGTCCGGGCCAAAGTCAGCAAAGTCGCCGCCGTGCACCAGTCGCAGCACCGCGCGATGAGGCACCGCTACCCCTTTAGGCCTCCCGGTGGATCCCGAGGTGAAACTAATGTAGGCAAGATCGTTCGGCTGGGGGGCGAGCGTTGGAGGCGTGGCAGGTGCGGCCAACCGCGCCTCGTCCATTGCGGACAGGCTAAGAACTTTGACCCCTGAAGCTAGGGGGGGGAGGGGCGTTGCTCCGATGAGGAGTAACGGACAAGCCGCAGCTGTAACCATCTGGTCGATACGCTCGGCGGGATAGGCGGGATCCACCGCCAGATACGCGCCTCCGGCCTTGAGCACCCCCAGTAGGGTCACCACCAGATCCACGGATCGTTCCAAGCCCACCCCCACCGGCACGTTTGCGCCGACGCCGTGGTCTTGTAATACGTGGGCAAGTTGGTTCGCCCGACGGTCGAGCTCCCGGTAGGTCAGTTTCGTTTCGCCCAGCGAAAGCGCGATCTTATCGGGATAGGCAGCTGCTGCGGCGGTGAAGACGACGGGGATCGAAGACTGAGGGTAAGCGGGCGTCGGTCCTGCTCCCCAATCCGCCAAAGTGGTGGTTTCCTCAAGCGACATCCTTGGTAGCTGATCAAGGGCGATGTCCGGTGCACCAACAAATTGGGTGAGGCCGAATAGGAACTGATCGACGAACCGTTGGGCAGTTGCGGGGGTAAACAGGGTCGTAGCGAATTCGAGAGCGCCTGCGACCTCTGTTCCCGACATTTGCAAGGATAGGGTGAGGTCGAATTTAGCCACGGCCGTTGGGACTTCGATAGCTTCGATGCCGAGTTCGCCCAGCGACAGATCATGCGCGGGTCCAGAGTCGGCCGTGAGCATCACCTGGAATAAGGGATTCCGACTCCCATCGCGCTCCGGCATCACCGCCCGAACAATATCCTCGAAGGGGAGGTCTTGATGGGCAAAGCCGTCCAAAGCGGTTTGGCGGGCTGCCTGAAGCAAATCGCGGAAAGTCATGTCGGACTGGAGCCGTCCGCGCAGCGCCAAGGTATTGACGAAAAATCCCATGAGTGGCTCCAGCTCGGCCGCTCCTCGATTAGCGACGGGGGCTCCCAATATGACGTCGGATTGTCGGGTTAAACGACTCAACCAGCCGTGTCCGGCAGCAAGCATGGTGACGAAAAAAGTCGACTCGGTCGCCGCCATCAACGTCCGCAACCCTTGGGCGATTTCAGCGGGCACCTGAAAGCGAATTGTGTCGCCGGTATAGTCTGGTTTGACGGGCCGGGAGAAATCGGTGGGCAAGTCAAGTTCGGGCGGGTTCGCCAGTTTTTCGCGCCAATAGTTTAGCTGGCTGACGCGTACTCCGGCGTCGAGTTGTTGCCGCTGCCAAGCGGCAAAGTCGCCATACTGAATGGGCAACGCAGGCAAAGTTGGTTCCGTTCCGGTGGCAATCGCGGCGTAGGTCACGCCAAGTTCCCTCACCAAGTTTTCCATCGACCATGCGTCGGACACGATGTGGTGCATCACCAGAATGACGCCGTGTTCGGTCGGTCCCAAGGGTAGCAGGGTCAGTCGCAGCAGCGGTGCCACGGAGAGATCGAACGGGCGCGCGCTGGCGGCCAGGCAATGTTGCGGCAGTTGTTCTTCGGTGGTGGGTATAACCTCAATCGGGATGATCGCATCTGCATGCAGCACGGCCCGGGCCGTGCCATCCTCCTGGGGGAACGTGGTGCGGAGCACTTCATGACGTTGCACAATGACCGCCAAAGCGGCGGTGAGGTGGGCTTGGTCAAGCGGACCGTGAAGTCTTACCGCCGCGGAAATATTATAGGCCGTCTGCGTTGGTTCCAGTTGCTGCAAGAACCACAGCCGCTGTTGGGCGAAAGACAGCTCCAGCGGATGCGCTTTTGACCGTAAAGGGATGCCCGGGGTATCGCCAGAGGGGGGGGCGTCATTGAGTAATAACGCGAGCAGCTCGTCATCACTGGGGTCCGCTGCGGAGTCTGTTGGAGAGTCGGCCATTCAGCGGGTCTCACGAGGGTTGGAGCGAGCAGCCAGCAAGGCCTTTTTTTCCGCGGGTGTCATGGCGGCAAGTTTGGCGCGAGCGGTGGCGATCTGGTTGACCCGCGCGCTGGTGGCTGGGTCTTGACGCAGGATCTGGCCGAGTTCTTCAACCGACGCGTGGGTGAAGAAATCAGAAATGGAAAGATCCACCCGCAACGCTTCGCGGATCCGCGTCACCGCTCTCAACGCGAGGAGTGAATTGCCGCCCAGACGAAAGAATCTATCGTGGATCCCGACGCGTTTGATCCCGAGGACCTCGGCGAATAAGGAACTCAAGAGTTGTTCAACCTCGTCACGCGGCGCCACGAAGGATTCGGCGGTGTCCGCGACATCCGGAGCGGGGAGAGACCGGCGATCGATCTTGCCCGCCGGCGTCAGCGGCCACGTGGCTATGGCGACCCAGGCATCTGGGATCATATAGGAGGGGAGCCGGGTGGTCAGGAACTCGCGGATCGGGGTTGCGGAAATGGCGGATGATTGAAGTCGGTAGTAAGCGGTGAGCAGCGGATGATCCGGCCTGTCCTGCCGGAGTATAACGACGGCTTCGTGGACCTCTGGATGCGTTTGGAGGGCCTGAGCCACTTCTTCGGTTTCGATCCGATGGCCCCGGAGTTTGATTTGTCCGTCGCGCCGGCCAACGAAGACCACGCGTCCGTCGGGCAACCACCTGCCGATATCACCGGTGCGATACAATCGGTCGTGGGGGAGATCCGAAAACGAATGGGCCACGAACGCCTGACGGGTGAGGAGATCGCGCTGCCAGTAGCCCTCAGCCAGCCCAAGCCCGCCGATGCAGATTTCACCGTCGACGCCGATCGGCACGGGTTGAGTGTTGCTATCAGTAATAAAGAGTTGGGTTCCCGCAAGGGGACGTCCGATGGGGATACCGTTCCCGACGGACGGGGGTGATTTTGCCTGCACCGCTTCCATCGTATTCCAGACGGCAGCTTCGGTGGGGCCGTAACCATTGAGATAGGTCAGTCGGTCGGCGTAGTGACACGCATCTGCTGGGACGGCGGATTCGCCGGCTGTGAGTAGCACGCGCAAGCTCAAGTCAGCATGGTCCAAGGCCCGCAAGAATGAGGGAGGCAATACGGCGAAAGTGACACCATACTCTCTCAAAAACGGCGGGAGGCGCGCGGGGTCAGTCAGAATTTCAGGCGGGGCCAAAACCAAAGCGGCGCCCGATAATAAAGTGCCCAGAATCTCGAATACCGAGGCGTCAAAAGAACTGTTGGCGAACTGCAGAGTACGTTCACCCGGTTTCAATTTCAGTAGATCATGCTGGTTCTTGGCCGTGTTGGCGTAGGCCTGATGACTGACCAACACCCCTTTCGGCTGGCCGGTGGAACCGGAGGTGTAGATCAGGTAGGCAGGAGCCGGGGGGGCGGGGAAGGGCGGTAGGGCGGACGCCGATCCGGCCCGGGACGAGCTCTCTGCCCACTCGACCAGCGGCGGACCAGCCGGACAGCGATCTCGCAGTTCCGAACTGGTTATAATGCTGTCTCTTATACACATCTCCGAGCCCACGAGACCGAGGCTGATCT
>OJCR01000084.1_pt1 | contig 49073 bp, 39 predicted proteins | sample 1591611 | NCBI WGS metagenome assembly OJCR01 (sample SAMN05416815, study PRJEB24817) | seawater metagenome | isolation source: Sea water | place: Canada:Atlantic | collected 2013-07
AAAAACCCAAAAATTATACCGTGCTTACACCGATGGACGGGATCAACAACTGCTGGCAATCGACGGTAAGCCATCAACAGGCCGGGATCGAGCCAAGGACCGGGCACACAACTTGGAACGACAACAAAAATTCCTTCATCGTCAAAGTAGCAAGCCATCAGATAAAAATAACGATGATCTGATGGCTAAAAACATGGATCTTTTTCGTGACAAGTTTTTGGCAAGCTTGAAGGGGGAAGAGAAGCGTAAAAACCGAATGACCTATCTGATTGAATTGAAACCCAACAAGAAGCACAAGCTGGAAAACATGTTTGTGGATCGCTTGATGAATCAGATACAAGCCAGAGTATGGGTTGATAAGGAAGAATTTCGTGTTGCCCGCCTGGAAATGAAACTCAATGAGCCTGTTTCCTTTTTGGGAGGATTTGCAGGGATATTGAGAGATATTCAGATTGACTTGGATCAGAAACAGTTGAACCCCAAATTGTGGGTAGACGAAGAAATTACCGCTTTCTTTGACGTTCGAGTTTTTTTGAAGACGTTCCGTTTCAAAATGAAAAGTGAATCAACCAAGTTCGAGCTGGTGGCCCCCAGCGAATGAACGGCATTACCATACGTTGGCTAGAATCAATTTGTCGGTTGCTTTACCTTTCCAATCCTTATTAGCCGCCGGGCTTGCCGGACTGGGGTGCAGTATCTCCATGGTTTCGATTCCCATGGGATCTGCTATTTCTGAGGCTCTTTGAAAGGCGAATCTTCCGATACCGATGACTTTCTCTGGTTGGAGAATGGTCAGTATTCTCTCAAAGTGATCTGCGCAATGCCTGTAAAGTTCCTTGCGTAATTGCAAAGGAAGTTTGTCGGGTGTCAGGTTGCGTCCCGTTTCTCCCAAAAAGGCCAGAGGACAATAATTGGCAACAAAATGTTCTTTGGAGAAAGCGCGGGCGGTTCCGAACTTTTCTTGAAACAAGCCCCACAATCTTTTGCCGCTGACTTCAGATCGGGTACAATCAAATCCCTGAATCGGGCGTTTGGGATGCGTGTGTTCGGGCTGTTCTTTGATTTCTGAAATTTCCAGCCAATCTCTGACAAAGCTGATCTCGCCAAAAGGCACTCCTGTTTGAACCATGCCGAAGGGCCCGGGATTCATTCCCAGGAAAATGTATCGTTTGCGGTTTGATGCATAGCGCTTAAGATAATCCTCATGAGCGGTTCGCCCATAATCCAAGGGGTTGTAGGTCCATGCGACCGGGGCAGGGAATTGCATTTGATCGACATTTTTGCAAAGGCTGCGTGCCGCTTTGATCATTTGATTTGAGATTTCCTTTGTCATGAGGCCCTTAGATAAATGAATCCTAATGAGTGAATTTGATAAAGCCAATGAAGATTCTTTTAACCAACGATGATGGAATTGATGCTGAAGGTCTGAAATGTCTGCGGCATGCAGTGGGTGGGGACGTTTGGATTGTGGCGCCTGGAGAAGAGGCCTCCGAATGTGGACACCGTATCACGACTAGACGGCCACTCAAGCTAGAGCAGCGTCGCGACAGGGAATGGGCGGTATTCGGTTCACCTGCAGATTGTGTGCGTGTCGCTGTGAAATATTTGTTTCCCAGTGTGGCATTCGATTGGGTGTTTTCTGGAGTCAATCAAGGAGGTAATCTCGGTGTGGATATCTATTATTCTGGGACAGTTGCTGCAGTACGCGAGGCAACTCTGCTGGGTGTGAAATCGGTGGCTTTTTCTCATTACATCAAACGCAGATTACCCATTGACTGGTCCATTGCCAGTGATCGGGTGCGCCATATGATTTCCGAACTGTCTGACAAACCCATCAAGAAAGGTGAGTTCTGGAATGTGAATCTACCACATCTTGAAGATGGGGCCCCAGAGCCCATGGTGAAATATTGTGAGCCCTGCAAGGAACCTTTGCCTGTGGGGTTCAATGGGAATCAATCCGAGGCAAGTTACACCGGGTCCTACCAAGATCGATTGCGCCGCGAGGGGAGCGATACAGATTGCTGCTTTGGAGGTGATATCACCGCCTCTTTGATCAAGGTATAAAAAAGAGACGGCATGATACCGTCTCTTTTTGTGATTCATTCAAAACAGGAGAATTGATATCGTTATTTTTCAGCCAGCAAGGCTTCTACTTTCTCCACTAAATTGGCTCGCGCATTCATATCGACGAGTTCGCCCTTCTTGTTGATCAGCCACATTGCGGGAATGGATTGAATTCCAAAGCGTTGGCCGAAAGCATTCTGCCAACCTTGTCCATCGAAATACTGTGGCCAGGCCATTGCTTCCTTTTTCACAAAGCTTGTGAGCTTACCTTTGGTATTGTCGAAGCTGATACCTACAATCTCAAATCCTTTTGAGTGCAATCGATCGTAGGCCGCTTTTACGTTGGGTAATTCAGCGACACAAGGGCCGCACCAGGTTGCCCAGAAATCAATCAAAACCACTTTGCCGTTCATTTTCTGGATATCGACTTCCCGGCCATCCACAGCAGTAAATTTGATATCTACCTTTGAGCCCGCAAGGCTGAGCTTCTCCAAAAGTCCGCGAGCAGCTGCCTTAATCTGTTCATCAGAAGCAGTTTCTGCAAGCTTAGTTGCAATTTGCTTCCCTTTTGTGCCTCCCAGATTTTCTGCGATATACATCAGCATTTGCGGAATTTCGGCGTTAGTTGGGAACTCTTTTTCCAGCTCTCGAACTCCTTCTTCAAAGGCAAGAAGGACAGCCTCGCGCCCTTCAGATTGTTTGGCCATGGCTTTCTGTTGCATGATGATGCTCTTGATTTGGAAGCGCTCAGTGTCCGGTAGATTCAACTTAAGCAGTTTATCCGCTGCCTTTTCATGGCCGAACTCCAAGGCCGCGCGGAGCATCTGCTTTTCGGATGCTTGAGCATCGCTCACTTTCGGATGATCTGGGAATTTGGTGATCAACTCACGCGCCAGCGTTGCTGCCTCGAAGGCCATATTACCGTTTTCTTTCTGAAACGCGGTAACCTCTTCCTGAGAAGGTTGCTTGGTTTGCCATTCAGCAGGATAGGGCCTCACCTGACTTGAGGATTCAACCTTTTTCCAGAGGTCATCCGCTTCGTCTGCGAAAGCGTTCAGTGAGGTCTGAAGCATGCCCATCAGGGCCCAAACTGCTACGCAGCGCTTGAAGAATATATTAGGTTTTGTCATTGCTATTGTCCTTTAGAGGTGATTTCAGCATATCTTATTCATTCCCAAATGCACCAAAAATTTTGAATAGGATGCTCCCTATTGTCTTTGCAAGTCTGCATGGGGTTTATTATAAACCACAGCATGAGCCCGGGCCTTTATTCAAGATTCCTTTTATTCGTATTCATTGTATCGCAATTTCAGGTTTCCTTTCGCGTTAACGCTCAACCGGAACCTCGATGGTGGAAGGGGAATCTTCACACGCATTCCTTGTGGAGCGATGGTGATGATTATCCGGAGATGGTCATGGGTTGGTATAAATCCACGGGATATCATTTTGCCGTTCTCTCCGACCATAATGTCATCCAGATCGGTGAACGCTGGTCCGGTGTGGCATCAAATGCCGGAAAAGTCGACGCATATGAAAAGTATGTCGCCAAATGGGGGGCCGATTGGGTGGACACCCGCGTCCAGGAGGGAAAGCTTCAGGTCAGGTTGAAACCTCTCTCAGAATATCGGCCGCTTTTTGATGAAATCGGGCGATTTCTCATCGTTCAAAGTGAAGAAGTCACGGACCGATATTTAACAGCTCCCATTCACATCAATGTCACCCATCCACAGCAAACTTTAAAGCCTCAAGGAGGGGATTCCGTGTTGGAAGTGATGCAGAACAATATCGATGCCATTGTTGCACAGCGTGAAGCCACCGGGCAGCCCATGATGCCGCACATTAATCATCCAAATTTTGGATGGGCTGTGACTGCCGAGGAATTCATGCAGCTGAAAGGGGAGAAATTCTTTGAAGTTTACAACGGTCACCCCTCAGTCAGAAACGAAGGGGATGAAACGCACGCAAGTATGGAGCGTTTTTGGGATATCGTTTTGACTTGGCGGCTCGGAGTGCTCGATCTGCCCGTCATGTATGGAATAGCGACTGATGATGCCCACAATTACCACGATGAAGCTATCGGAAAGAGTAATCCGGGTCGGGGGTGGGTCGTCGTTCGCTCCAGATATCTGACTCCGGAACATTTGATCCGCGCGATGGAGGTAGGCGATTTTTATGCTTCATCGGGTGTAGTTATCAATGAAATCAATCATGATGCCAAGGGGATCGAGTTATCCATCGAACAAATAAGCGATGAGCGCTACACAACCTACTTCATTGGAACTCGCAAGGATTTTGACCCAGCTCATGAACCTTATCGGGCTGGTAACGGAGATCCCGTTCGAGTGACACATCGCTATAGTGACTCCATAGGAATGGTTCTGGCCAAAGTAGATGGTATTTCGCCTTCCTACACTTACCAAGGAGATGAAATCTACGTTCGAGCCAAAGTGGTTTCAACCAAAAGCATGATCAATCCTTATAAAGAAGGAGAAGTGGAACGCGCTTGGATTCAACCGATCGTTTTGAACCAGAATTAAGCCCTTCAAATAAAAGAGCCTCCCTGTCACCAGGGAGGCTCTTTTCCGAAAATGGGGTATTCTATTGACCCTTCAGCTTGCTCATTGCAAACGCCACTGACGCGATCAGTATGATGGTGGCGATGATGCCAACCAGAATGAACAATTTGTTCACCTTGTTGCTTTTCTTAGTGAAGGTTTTGTCATCCTTGCTGACTCCTTGAGATCCTTTTTCAAGGTCATCCAACTTGACGCCTCCCTGAGGGAGAGTCACTGTTTTCATTGCGACTGAGCTTGAATCTCCGCCCTTATCACCAGCGAACCTCAACTCAATGGAGCCGAGTCTCAATACCTGCCCGGGCTTAAGTGTGCCTCCGGTGGTTTTCTTATCATTGATGAAGGTTCCATTTGTGGAACCCAGATCTTTGATGTGGACGATATCATCCTTGAGCTGGAGTTCACAGTGGCGGCTCGACACCGAATTTTCAGCTATCTGAAAAGAGTTATCCTCAGAGCGGCCAATCGTGACTTTGTCCGCCTTCAATTCCACTGTCTTCCCCGTAAATCCTTCGCTTATAACGACAAGTTTGACCATATTCGGTGTGGTTGACATTGGTATTATCCCGAGGATAAGTCACAAGTCAAACCGTTTTCTGGGTTATCTATTTAAATACTTCAGCTCCCTTTACTTCCAATCGTTTCTCGAAACCTCGCGAACAGTGGCGAGGAATCGTGCGGCCCGGGGGAGGCTTCCGGGTGGTACTGCACACTGAATATCGGCTTGGTTTTGTGCCTCAGTCCTTCGACTGTCTGATCATTCAAATTGATTTTATCCACTTCGATATCGGGCCCCATTGACGATGCATCCAGCGCGAATCCGTGATTCTGCGACGTGATTTCGACCAATCCTGTGTCGAGGTCCTTGACTGGTTGGTTGCCGCCTCGATGTCCGAATTTCATCTTAAACGTGGTTCCCCCCATCGCCTGGCCTAGAATCTGATGGCCGAGGCAAATACCAAATATCGGAAAGCCATGGTCCATGAGTGACCTTGCGGTTTTGACAGCATACCCCACCGCTGAGGGATCTCCTGGTCCATTCGACAGAAAAACGCCTTGAGGGTTCAAAGATTTAATTGTATCTGCTGAAGTATTTGCAGGAAGGACGTGTGTTTTGAATCCATTTTGGCGTAGACGGCGCAAAATATTGTATTTCATCCCGAAATCCAGAGCCACAATATTGATGTCGGCATCAGGCAGTGGGTGTGAGGCTGTTCGAGGGTCTCCCTTCTCGTTGTCATTGAACAAACGAAAATCAGCACTTTGCTCATCATCTTCGTCCCAGACAAAAGCTTTTTGATGGGTGACTTCCTTAACGTAATCGATACCCGCAAGGCCAGGCCAGTTTTTGGCTTTTTCCAATGCATCAGTATCGGAAATATCTTCTGTTGAAAGGAACCCGTTCATGGCGCCCTCTACTCGTAATCGTTTTGTTAAAGCACGAGTATCAATCCCTTCGATGCCCGGGATACCATTCTCCTTAAGGTAGGTGTCGAGATCCGTGTCCGCTCGCCAACTGCTTACGATGGGCGAAAGTTCTCTCACGACAAAGCCGGATAAATGAGGTTTGTAGGATTCTATGTCGACCTTGTTCACACCGTAATTGCCGATCAAGGGACAAGTCATGGTTACGATTTGCGCTTTGTAGGAAGGATCTGTCAGGATCTCCTGATATCCGGTCATGGAAGTGTTGAAGCAGACTTCGCCGCAAAGGGAAGTCCTGGCGCCAAACGCTTTTCCTCGAAAAATCGTTCCATTCTCTAGAGTTAAGACAGCATCCATCATCATTGATTACAAAAGTCCATGCTAGAAGTCCCGATTATGGGGTCAAGTTATATTGTAATCATTGTTACTTGAAGGTATATTGTAATCATTGTTACTTGAAGGGTGCTTTTTTCAGTTTCCTGAACCTTAAAATAAATTCGAATTTCATTTTTTGAAGAAAGGTTGATTTGGATCCAAGAAAGAAACTTCGAGGTATATACTAGATGATCGCGTTGGGTTTGAATCGCTATAATCGCCCCCTTAAACATAACGTCGTGCATCAAAAAAACTGACCTCTCTGGTGCTATTATCGCCAACAATTGAGTGATGTCCATTTTAAGGCTGGCATGTAGTTGATCAGAACATGCAGGTTAAATCCATTTGTTTTTACTCGAGTTTTGCGCTTCCAGATCATAGCTGGTTGTCAAGTTATGCATGCTCATGCAGCATGTGCACATGAAACGCGTCGTCATAACAGATTATCTGGAACCACCTGCCAAGATTGAATCCAAGGTGTTGGCAGGTGTAGCCGAGGTAGAGTGTTTGCTGGCCAAAAGCACACAGGAACTGTTTGGCGAACTAACAGATGCCGATGGGTTGATCCTTTGTCATGAAGTCTCGATCACGCGCGAGGTCCTGCAGGAACTGCACCATTGCAGGGCGGTTGTTAGATGTGGGGTTGGCTTTGATAACATCGATCGAAAAGCCGCAGGAGAGATGGGCATATACGTTTGCAATGTGCCCGATTATGGCGTGGATGAAGTTGCTGACCATGCGATTGCCATGATGTTAGCCTGTAATCGCGGGCTGATCAAAGCAGAGCGTGCAATACGGCGTTCATTAAACCCGTGGGACATGAGAGCCATTCAGCCTATTTTCCGTCTGGCTGGCGCAAAAATGGGTATTATTGGGCTTGGACGCATCGGTGGAGCGACTGCAGTTAGAGCCAAGGGATTGAGGATGGACGTGGTTGCCTATGACCCATATGTGCGAGCTGGCACGGACAAGCTCTTGGGAGTTCCTTTGGTGGAACTTGAGGAATTACTCAGAACCTGCGACGTCGTATCAGTCCATACTCCTTTGACGGAAGAAAGCAGGCAAATGATCGACAGAAAAGCGTTGGACCTAATGAAACCTACAGCTGTTCTCATCAACACAGCGCGTGGTGCGGTCGTAGATACGGATGCTCTCGCTGTTGCATTGCGGGAGGGCAGTATTGCCGGAGCTGGAATTGATGTATTGCCCGAAGAGCCAGCCCGTAGTGATATGCCTCTCATTCAATTATGGCAAGAAGACACCCAGCCTCCTATCAATCTGATTGTGACCCCTCATACCGCTTTTTATTCTGATGCCGGACTGCTTGAAATGAGGACGAAAGCCGCAATGGAATTGAAGCGTATTCTCACTGACCAAAACCCTAAAAATTGTGTGAATGTTGAGTTTCTTCCATAGAAAGCAGGCAAAGCTGCGTTAATTTGTCTCGTATAGTTCTAAATGACGAGGAGAGATATCTTTACGGGTCAGAAGCGAGAGGGCCGCCATCAAGACTTTTTGTTGCCCAGTATGGTCTCCGGGTTTGCCCAAGGCAAAGCCGTGAGGGAATGGGACCCATAGAGCTCGGGGTGGTCCCACTTTAAGGGCAATCTCTTTCATGAACTGAAGCGTTACCGTTGCAATACCTCGTTTTTCCAATTCGGCTGCCGCCAGACTCACGGTCTGGTTACACATGGGTCACACCGGGACCAGCAGAGCGACATCCACTTCATCCTCGACAAGCTCCTGGGCAAATCCCGGTGCTGACCTTGCAATGAAGCGTCCCGGCGCGGTGATTGATCCCATAAATGAAACGTGGCGCTTATTAAGTTCTCCAAATATTCCGGATTTTTCAAGTGCTCTCAGGCGATCCAGCGGGAAACCGAGATTTGGGTCCTTTGCCAGCCCTGAGTGGTCGAAGGATTGGGAGCGATGAGTTTCGATCAACTCTTCGACTTTCGAATCGGAGGGAATCCATCGGTAGCTTGGATCTCCCCCCTTGAATCCATCATCAAAGGGTTCCTGGCCCGGTAGTACGAATCCAGCACTTGAACCGATAGCCAGTTTGCATTCAGACAGTGGCTTCTTCGCTGGGGACCAAGGTGTTGGGTTTATTTTGCGCCATTGGTAAGTTTTCAGGAAAAGGCGGAGAGTGAGGGAAAGTTCGTTGGAGAATGCCATTTTTCTGATTGTCTTGCGTTAAATTACCCCTAACCTGTCCCCAAGTGCCCTTCAGGCAAAGGAAAATTTATCGAAAATTCCTTTACAGGCTTGCCTTGGGCACTACACTTCGCAGCCTGTATTTTTAAAAAAAGGCTTTAGCCAAGAAGTTGTATGGAAGCAAAATCAAAGACAATCGAAACTTATCAACGACACGACAAGGACACTGGTTCTGCAGATGTTCAGGTCGCTATCCTTACCAAGAAAATCCTTTCTCTGACAGAGCACCTGAAGATTAATAACAAGGATTTCAGCAGCCGTCGTGGTTTGTTGATGATGGTCTCCAAACGTCGCAGACTGTTGGACTACATCAACAAAACAGACCACAAACGTTACGTTGCATTGACTCAGTCATTGAACTTGCGTCGCTAGGCCGTATCGCCGAGGTAACCAAGAGTTCCCGTAACATTTTAATAGTGTCGACAGGCAGGAACAGGTTTACCTGCCTTCCTTGATTTGTGGGAGAAGCGTTCACAAGCTGGCTGTCGACACCTCGAGTAACCACGCTTCATAAATGAAATCAAGTTCCCGTTGAGCCAGGGAAATTTCTTTCAACACCCAGTTCCCTGCAGGGCATTGAAAGAAGTTCCTCAGGAACAGCGGGCATCAATGAGATACCAGCTCACTTCTGTGCTCTTGTATTTCGCAAACTTATGTCTGAAAAAACTACGATCAAAGTAGGCGGTAAGGAAATTATCCTTGAAACCGGAAAAATGGCCCGTCAAGCAGATGGCGCCGTCACCGTCCAAATGGGCGACACTATCATCCTTGTAGCGGCTGTAGCCGCCACGGACTCTCGCGATGGTCAGGATTGGTTCCCTCTGACGGTTGATTATCGTGAAAAAGCTTCAGCCGCAGGTAAATTCCCTGGCGGTTATTTCAAACGTGAAGGTCGTCCCAGCGAGAAGGAAATCCTCACCTGCCGTTTGACGGATCGTCCGATTCGTCCGCTTTTCCCCAAAGGGTGGTTCAACGAAGTTCAGGTCCAGACGATCCTCTTGAGTGCTGATGGCGAGAATGATCCCGACATCATGAGTATCCTAGGAGCTTCGGCTGCCTTGACCGTGAGCGATATCCCCTGGGCAGGTCCTTTGGGTGCCGTTCGTGTGGGACGTGTGAATGGCGAGTTTGTTGCCAATCCTACTCACACAGAGCGCGAAGAAAGCGATCTTGACCTGATTTATGTTGGTAACGCAACGGACGTTGTGATGTTCGAAGGAAGCGCTGATGAAATCACCGAAGCTGATTTCATGGCAGCCCTGAGATTTGGACAGGAATCCTGCCAGCCCATGATAGAAGCTCAAACAGCTTGGCGTGAATCCATTGGCAAACCCAAGCGAGAAATCGTTACCATGTCGGTTCCCGAAGAAGTCACTGCCGAAGCCCGCAATCTGATTGGCGACAAAGTGATTCCAACACTGACCATTGCTGCCAAAAAAGAACGTGAGGCAGGCTGGAAATCAATCACCAGCGAAGCGGGTGCCAAGCTTAAAGAAAAATTTGGTGACGATGTAGTGACAGGCCCTGTCCTCTCGGACGTTTTCTACAAAATCCAAAAAGAAGCCGTTCGCAAATTGATTCTGGACGATTCCAAGCGCCTAGATGGCCGTAGTTTTTATGACATCCGCCCTATCGATTCCGAAGTGGGCCTTCTGCCCCGGGCTCACGGCTCTGCCCTCTTCACTCGCGGAGAAACTCAGGCTCTGGCTTCAGCGACTCTTGGAACGCTGGATGATTCTCAAACCTTTGATGCCTACGCTGGCGGTCAAGAGGAGAAACAATTCCTGTTACATTACAACTTCCCCAATTTTTCAGTGGGAGAAACGGGTCGTATTTCAGGTCCTGGTCGTCGAGAAATAGGTCATGGCGCTCTAGCTGAGCGTTCCATTGAACCATTGTTTCCCAAAGAAGAGTTTCCATATGCGGTTCGTATCACTAGTGAAGTGACTGAGTCCAATGGCTCATCTTCCATGGCAACGGTCTGTGGTGCTTCCTTGGCCTTGATGGATGCAGGTGTTCCTCTTAGAAGTCCTGCGGCGGGCATCAGTATCGGTATTTGCACCGAAACGGACGCATCGGATAATATTGATCGCTATCAGATCCTGACTGACATCATTGGTTGGGAAGATGCATTTTGTGATATGGATTGCAAAATTGCTGGTAGCGAAGCGGGAATCACGGGTTTTCAGCTTGATCTCAAACTGCGCGGATTGCCACTGAGCATCATGGAAGAAGCCCTCGGGAAAGCTAAGGAAGCTCGTAGTGCTGTCCTTGATGTAATGGCCAAAACACTGGCCGAGCCCCGTAAGGAATTCAGCAAGTATGCTCCACGCATTACGACCATCCGTATCAATTCTGACAAGATTGGTGCTCTTATTGGTCCCGGTGGCAAGAACATCAAGCGTATCGTTGAAGAATCAGGGTGTGAAATCAACATCGAGGATGATGGTTCCGTCAAAGTTTATTCCGTATCGGAAGAAGGCTTAAATATTGCAATGTCCGAGATCGATGGCATTACTGCTGAAATTGAAGTGGGTAAGACCTATCGAGGTAAAGTTGTTTCTATCAAGGATTTCGGGGCATTTGTTGAAGTGCTTCCTGGGCAAGATGGTCTCTGTCACATTAGTGAATTAGCCAACTTCCGAGTCAAACGGACCGATGATATCGTCAAGATGGGCGATGAAATTTGGGTGAAAGTTCTTGGTATCGATGACAAAGGTCGTGTCAAGCTATCCCGTAAGGCTGCCATGGAAGATCGCGACAAAGAAATGGAAAAAGATAGCCAGCCTGACGCTGAATCCCCTGAAGCATCCTCTGAAGCATCCCCTGAATCGGAGGATTGAAGCATTCAGGGCTGCTCAATGCGAGTTCCCAAAACATTCATGCAGGCGGGCCTTCGGGTCCGCCTTTTACATATCTAGATTCGTTAGACCGAAGGTAGCTTGCCTTATCTATTTCTGAATTGTTAAATGAAAGACGTGCATCAACAACAAACACTTAGTGAATCCGTAGAGTTCAGTGGAACTGGTCTTCACAGCGGCAACAAAGTGACCGCCAGTATTCTTCCAGCTCCTGCAAATTCGGGGATACGTTTTCGCCGCGTTGATCTGGAGGGTAATCCTGAGATAGAGGCGAATATTGACAACGTCAGTGACACTACCCGTTCCACGACGCTGTCCAAGGGGAATATCAAGCTTCACACCGTTGAGCATATGCTCTCCACTTTCTCTGGGATGGGTGTCGACAATGCTGTTGTGGAGCTTAATGCGAACGAGCCTCCCATCGGAGATGGGAGCGCACACGATTTTTGTGCGATGGTGAATAAAGCCGGGCTTTCCCTTCAAGCGGAAAATAGGGAGCCATTAAAAATCACCGAACCCATGGGAGTGCAGGTTGGTGATTCGATCCTGTCGGTATTCCCCTATGATGGATTTAAAATCAGTTGTACCAGCTCGGATGCCAAAGGTCAGTTCACCCAATATTATTCTACCGATGTCAACCCGGAAACCTGGGAAACCGAGATATCAAAAGCACGCACATTTTGCTTTTATGAAGAGATCGAATTCTTGATCAAGAATGGCTTGATCAAGGGTGGAAGCCTGGAGAATGCTGTCATCATTCGTGATGACGTCGTTCTTACAAATGAACCGTTGCGTTACAGCGATGAATTTGTCAGGCATAAAATTCTGGATATCATTGGTGATCTCTACCTGATTGGACGTCCTATTCAGGCTCACATCATTGCTATAAGGCCAAGTCACAAAGTGAACTGTGAGCTTGCAAGACAATTGTCAGCTATTGCAAAGAAACCCAAAGTCCCCACCAAAACATTCACTCCTCCTGCTGTGGAAACCAAGGCTATCGTTGAACCCGAAAAAGAATTACCCCCTCCTATTCCTGCGGATGCTACCTCTTTGGATATCAATGAAATAATAAAGATTCTACCGCATCGGTATCCTTTTCTGATGGTGGATCGTGTGACGAAGATGGAAGAGAACAAAATACAAGCCATCAAAAATGTTACAATCAATGAACCTTACTTTGAGGGCCATTTCCCAGGGCACCCAATTATGCCCGGTGTTTTACAGCTTGAAGCGATTGCTCAGGTTGCAGGTATCCTGACACTGAACAAGCCTGAGAACTGGGGTAAGATCGCCTATTTTATGGCGGCTGAATCTGTGAAATGGCGTAAGCCTGTCATGCCCGGGGACATGTTGGTCATTGATGTGGTGGTAATGAAGAGTCGTGGGAAAATCGGTAAAGCAAAAGGTGTTTGTTCGGTGAATGGCGACACGGTAAGCGAGGGTGTTGTCACATTCATGATGGCTAAAGCCTGATCCTGAGCATTAGAACTATTCATGATTCATTCTTCTGCCATCATTCATCCTGCTGCCGAAATCGATGCCGACTGTGAGATCGGTGCTTTTTGCGTAATAGGTGAGCACGTGAAAATAGGACCTCGAAATCGATTGCACTCACATGTTGTGATTGACGGACACACCACGATTGGAGAAGAAAATGAGATCTTTCCATTCACGGCTGTTGGAACGCGGACTCAGGATTTGAAATGGAAAGGTGGCACCACTTGGACTCATATCGGAGACCGCAATACCATTCGTGAAAATGTTACTATTCACAGTGCAACGGGGGATGGTGACGCAACTGTAATTGGTTCGGACAACAGTCTGTTGTCATACGTTCATATTGCGCATGATGTTACCCTTGGTAGTCATATCATCATGTCGAACGTCGCCACTCTGGCAGGTCATGTGGAGGTGGAGGACAATGTCGTCATCAGTGGACTTGCGGCTGTTCACCAATTTTGTCGTATAGGCCGGTTTGCCATTATCGGGGGTTGCTCCAAAGTCGTTCAGGATGTTCCCCCATTTATGTTGGCAGATGGCAATCCTGCACGAAGCAAGACCGTCAATAAAATAGGTCTCGAACGAAATGGTTTTTCAGACGATGCACAGCAGGCTCTAAAGAAGGCTTACAAAATACTTTTCCGATCCGGTTTGTCGACCGGAAATGCCATTGAACAACTGGAGAGAGACTTCATGGACTGCCCTGAAGTCAGCCTGCTTGCGAAGTTCATGCGTGCGAGTCAAAGAGGCGTCGCCTGACGCTTGACCTCGATCGATCTTTTATTTCAAGCCGTAGACTTATCTTTTTGACCAAGGACTTGAGGCACGTAATGAAGAGGGAAACCCCGGGGTTTTGATTCGGTGCCCTGTGTCACTGACTTTTGTTCCTCGGACTTTATACACCCAGATTTCTCTGGCTGGATGGCATTGAACTGCCAGGTATTTTCCGTCCGAGGTGAATGCAACGCCCTCTGGAATCCGTCCTGTTGGTAACCGCTGGCTTACCTTGTATCCTTCCCTGGTGCGTTTGAGGATGACCATGCTTCCAAATTCCGTCCGATGGGGATCATGAGCTGGTAAATTTGAACCTGACATACACACGGCGGCGATGAATCTGCCATCTGGGCTGATTTCAAGAGATTCAGTGACAGGATCAATAGTGATATGATCAGTGACTGACGGTGGGTTGGCCTGAAGGTCTATGATGGTCAGAGCGTCAGGATCGATTGGGTCACCAGAGCCCGCTCCTGCAGTAATACCAAATCTGCCATCAGGGGAAATCACGACGCGATAGGGTTGCCCATAAACCGAGAATTTGCGTCCAGTGGAAGTCAGTGTTCCATCCTTCAGCTCAAGTTGAGCCAGGTATCCTCCTTTTTGAACAGTTGCTAAAACAGTTGAGCCCTCAGGCCCGATAGCCACATCTGAAAGGCTTAGTTCGGATTCACAAACCTTTACATGCTCGATGACTACTGCCCTTTCCGTAGAATCGTTTGAAATAAGTTTGATGGAAGTAATGCTGCCCGCAGCTCGGTTTGCAACGAGGGCTATCCCTCCATCGGGCGTAATTGAAATACCTGAAGGCTGAGCCTCAGTCGATACTCTTCCAATGATCTTCGGCTTCGGGGTAGTCAAGTCCATCAGGTGGATATACGACTCTGGAATCCACTCGCTTTTATCTTGCGGATCAATCTTCAGTGAATTGGCAATCAGAGCCAACTTGCCATTCGGCGTTATTGCGATATTGGAGGGTGGCCCGATGACTGAGTTTGGAATATTCATGACATGCTCGACCGTGGGCGGAAACGTCCTGAAATCCAGTTTTGAAATTGAATCGGGTTGCGCATCGGTCACCACGACAGCAGCGCCAGGGTTCAAATCTATCTTATTCTCATTGCCCGAAAGCATGATTTGTGCACATGAACTATGTAAGCTTAAAAGAAATGTGATAGAAAGAACCCCACCGAAGAAGCAGGATGCGTGTCTGTGGGGCAGTCCGATAAGGGGCATGTTTTTTGCTTTCATTGGAAATACGCTGATCACAGTATCCAAGGGGCAAGGTCGTGGCAATGCGATTTTGTTAAAAGACTCTTGCCGCTTGTCATGTGGATTATTAAATGAACGCTTCATCTCAACCATTTCAACAGTCTTATTGTTTCCTCAGCTGTGATTGGGGAACTTCTTCGTTTCGCCTGAGGTTGATGGATGCTCGATCAAATAAGGTGATTTGCGAAAAAAAGAAGGACATAGGAGTGAAATCTGTATTTCTTCAGTGCGATTCATCTGATCAAGGCTCTCGCGACACATTCTTTGAATCTTTTCTGGATGCTCAGTGTAACCAACTGCTTGATGAAGCGGGCTTTTCAGATGATACGATAACGATGATGCTTTCAGGTATGACGACCTCATCAATCGGCTGGGTTGAAGTCCCCTATGCGCGTGTTCCCTTTCCTCTGAATGGAGTCCAGTCGGTGATACTGGGGAGAGAAATAAGAAGTGCGACGGGTAGACGTATTCAATGTCAGTTGATCTCTGGTATTCAAACCGGGACTGAAATGATGCGCGGTGAAGAAACTGAGTTGATGGGAGTCTTCTCCCTGGAAAAATACAGAGGCTTGTCAAGTGAATGCGTGGCCATCGTTCCCGGGACACATTCCAAACATGTTCTGATTGCAGGAGGGGAAATTGTATCCATCGAGACCTTCATGACAGGTGAATTATTGGATTTGCTTGGACGTCATAGTATCCTTCAGGCAACTGCCGATCTGAAAACTGTATTTGATCAACAATTCAAAATGGTTACTGAATCCCAGAATGATGCATTCACATCAGGTGTAACGGCCGTGAGGCAATCGGGACTCCTTGGCAATCTTTTCCAGACCCGAACCCGAGGTGTCCTGCAAAATGCCTCAAATACGGATACTATCTGGTTCCTGATGGGGCTGTTGATTGGAGAAGAATGGTGTCAACTCATCAAACGGCGTTCATCAAACCTGCCCGTTCTTGTTGCGGCGGGAAGTCGTTTTGGTGAGTTATATTCAAAAGCTGCCGAAACTCTTGGTGTCGAGGATAGAGTCAGCCGTGTGTTGGCGGAAGACATGGATTTAGCTTCGTCTCTGGGGCATCGATTACTGTTGCCATCAGGTGCGAATTTACCAGTATAAACTTTTCTTCTCACGTGTCTAAAATTTCACCATTCAATACTTCCTCATTCTGGCAGATGCCACTTATCGCTATCATGCGTGGTTTCTCCCTTGAATCCGTGGCCCCCATCGTTGAGGCAATTGGCAGGGGGGGATTACGTACATTAGAAATCACAATGAATACGCCCGGTGCCGAGGAGCAGATCCGACGCGCTACTGACGCCGCGAGAGGAAGTGGTATGCAGATTGGTGCTGGTACCGTGACTAGTAAAAAGCGCTTGGCAAAAGCCCTGGAAGCGGGTGCCAGCTTCGTTGTGACGCCTAATCTAAACCCGGCTGTTATTCAATTATGTCAAGATGCAGAAATTCCGTTTATACCCGGCGCATTCACTCCCACCGAAATCTATCAAGCTCATGAATCAGGAGCACTGGCCGCCAAAATTTTTCCAGCAGAGACGCTTGGACCGAAATACGTCAATGCGATCAAGGCTCCCTTACCCAATGTAAAGATTGCCCCCACCGGAGGGGTGAGTGCTGACCGGATGCGCGCTTATTTGGAAGCGGGGGCAGACGCTTTTGGGTTGGGTTCCCCATTATTTCCGGCGGGTGCAGTGCAAGCGAGCGACTGGGCTGTTATAGAGAAGGAAGCCCGGGCGTTTACTAACGCCTACGCTCTTTTCGATCGTCTGGAATAGGCAAGGAAATGATCACTTTGATGCTCAGGTTAATTCCCCAATTGTCCCTGGTTCTTTGTATGGGGTTCCATTCGCGAGTGGTGTCTCAAAATCTACCCTTCTCAGCATCCGGAAAAGCAGTGGATCACTCTCTTCGACGTGAGGTTGCCCGCAGTATTGATCGTGGTAATCAGTGGTTGCTTGAACATCAGGATGCTTCCGGATTCTGGGTAAGTGCTGATCAGCTCTCCACTACCGCCAATGCATTGATGGCACTGCAGCGTGATCCTGAGGAATTTCATGCCAGGATAAAAATGCCTGTCATTGAAAAAGGCTATCGGTATTTAAATTTATGTATCCAGAAAAATGGAGGCATATACACCGACCATTCAAGGCGTCTTATAGATACTTCAAGTGCCATATTGGCCTTGTTGATGAAGCCGCATGCATTGCAGGGAGAGACGATAAAAAACGCACGTGACTTTATTATGGGGGAGCTAGGGGTTATGATTGGCCAAAACGGAGGTGAGACAAAGATGGTAGACACTTTGGGTTTAGATTCGGGCGATGTATCTCAACTTTTGAGCATGATGCATGGATTGGAGGCATTGCGGTTTACTCAGCATTTACCAGGTCAATCGCATGATGCATCCTTAGAATCTGGCAGGAAATCGATGCTGCGTCTTTTAGGTCAATACCAATATCCTGTTTCAGGCTCCAGGAATACTCAGTTTGCAGATTTTGAGTCTCTGAGGGGGGGCTTCATGGCCCGTTTACCAGCCCTGCCAGCCCAGTCGACTCCTTCGAAGATTGATAAAGAGTGGGCTCTCCCTGCTGGTAGTTATGGTTTTGCCGGTCTGCTGTCGTATTTGTATATGGATGTGGAGTTGTCAGATCCACGTGTTGTGGGGACACAAGATTGGTTGATCGGAAATTACACCTTGAAGCAAAATCCTGGGCTTGGCCAAAGAGAACTGTTTTTCTATTACCTTTGCATGGCCAAGGCATGGTCTGCCTTTAAACTGACCGATTTGCCGGATGGGCCCTCCTCCGGGAAGGATTGGAGGCATATGCTGGCGTTGCGGTTAATGGACCTGCAGGAGGCAGACGGGTCCTGGGTAAATGCGCGTGACTCTGGCCATGCGCTACTTGCTTTTGAAATCATTTACTCAGGACTGTGAGCCATCTGCATGATTTCCTCAGTTTTAATGGCCTGTCAGGAGTTTTTTCTTTCATACATGGATACAATCTCTAATTTGGGTTTAATGGAACCATGATGAGGTTCGAGATCTTAAGTATTCCAAATGAGTATGAATTCAGATTCTAAAAAACGGGTTGTCGTTGGTATGAGTGGAGGTGTGGATTCCTCCGCGGCTGCTGCGGTTTTGATAGAACAAGGTTATGATGTGATTGGAATCACGCTGAAGCTTTGGCCTCAGGATTGCGTTTCACGAGCTGAAGATAAGTGCTGCGGCCCACAAGCTGTCATGGATGCACGGAGTGTTTCCAGTAAACTCAAAATCCCTTATTACCTTGTTGATGAGTCTGAGGATTTCCAGAGTCAGGTAATTCAATATTTCGCAGATGAATACAAGGCAGGGCGCACACCCAATCCCTGTGTCATGTGCAATGAAAAGTTAAAGTTCGGGACATTGATTGACCGAGCAAGACAGCTGGGTGCTGATCTGATTGCGACGGGACATTATGCCCGCGTTCACCCCAATGAAGATGGGTCTCGCATGCTCCTGAAGCGTGGTTTGGATGCCAGAAAGGATCAAAGTTATTTCCTTTTTTCTCTTCGACAGGAATTGTTGCGTCACATCTTGTTTCCTCTGGGCGAATTGACCAAGGATGATAGTCGTAATGTCGCAAGAGACTGTTCGCTTCGTACCGCTGACAAGGAAGAAAGCATGGAGATTTGCTTCGTTCCAGACAACGATTACAAAGGGTTTTTGACAAAAGCCAATCTGGCAGAAACGCATCAGGGTGATATTGTAGATATGAACGGCACGGTGCTGGGAAAGCATGATGGGATTGAGTTTTACACCATTGGTCAGCGTAAGGGACTAGGGATTTCCTCACCCAATCCGCTTTATGTGCTTGAGCTTGATGCGGGAAAAAATCAAGTTCTCGTTGGTCCAGTGGAAGCATTGGACAAGCAGTCTTTCGTGATGGACAGATGTAATTGGATTCCCTTTGAAAACCTCGATGCACCTGTGCGGGCGGTTGTCAAAATCCGATACAATCATCCGGGATGTGAAGCAACAATACGACCCGTTGATCGCTACACAGCTCGGGTCGATCTGCACACCGCTCAGCGGGCGATCACACCCGGTCAAGCGTGTGTGGTCTATCAAGGTGATCTTGTTCTGGGCGGCGGTTGGATTCGCAAAACAGTGGCCCAGGAGGGAAACGAAAAACAGCCTTCCGAAATTGCGAATGAGACTCTGGCTAAATAATTGGGCTGCAATTCGACCGCTTGTCATGAGTATTTTTATTCAGTAGTTCCTCTCCAACATTGACGAGTGAGTCCTGAATTGATATTTGAAGGGTTCGTCCTGCAAGGGACTCGTATTTGTTAGACACGACCAAAGGCCAATGAATCCATACTCCCTTACATGAAAAAGACAAAAAACCCCAAATACAAACGTGTTTTAATCAAGCTCAGCGGGGAAGTCCTCGGTGGTGATCAGGGGGGCGGTATCTGCCCGGAGGCGGTGCATGGGCTCGCAGATCAGATAGTCGCAATCCATAAGCTGGGTGTTGAGGTCCTTGTTGTCATCGGGGGAGGGAACATATTCCGCGGTCTTCAGGGCAGTCAAAAAGGTATTGAACGCGTGACTGGAGACTACATGGGGATGTTGGCCACTGTGATCAATTCATTAGCGATGCAAGATGCCCTCGAGAAGAAAGGGGTGGAGACCCGTGTTCAAACCGCCATCTCAACCGAAGCAGTTGCTGAACCTTTCATTCGGCGCAAGGCTCTGCGTCATCTTGAGCTTGGGCGGATTGTCATTTTTGGCGGAGGCACAGGTAACCCTTATTTCTCAACAGATACCGCTGCCGCTCTGCGGGCAAATGAAGCAGGCGCTGAAGTGATTCTCAAGGCCACCAAAGTGGATGGCATATATGATAAAGACCCCATGAAACACAAAGGCGCCAAGAAATATCCCCAGATCCAATATCAGGAAGCCTTGGCGAAGCGTCTTCGGGTTATGGATTCCACCGCCTTTTCCTTGTGCATGGACAATGAGATGCCCATTATTGTATTTGATATATTCAAAGCCAACAACCTACGCAAGGTCGTGATGGGACAAAAAGTGGGGACTTTGGTGACTTCCTGAGAATAATGGGAAGAGTATTGAGAATCTGTAACAAATTGATTGGATAAAACGATATGCCAGTAGATGACATTTTAATGACCGCAGAGGAAAAGATGCAGAAGACCGAAGAGGTCATTGTGCGCGAATTCACCGGTGTGCGCACTGGTAAAGCTTCACCAGGCCTTGTTGAGAATTTACTTGTGGATGTGTATGGATCGCAGATGCGTTTACGAGAGGTGGCCAGTATCACCACGCCCGAATCGCGTACTTTGGCCATCCAGCCATGGGACGTATCTACCGTAGGTTCTATTGAAAAAGCCATTCAAAAAGCGAACCTGGGATTGAATCCAGCAGTGGATGGAAAACTCATCCGGATTAATCTTCCTGAACTCAGCGAGGAACGCCGGGTAGAATTCACCAAAATAGTCAAGAGAATGACAGAAGATGGTCGTGTGTCTGTGCGTCATGTGCGGCGAGATGCCATGGATGTGATTAAAAAGGAAACCAAGACTGGCATCATCACTGAAGATGAGGGTTCTCAAGGCGAAAAGGAAATTCAAAAGTTGACCGACAAATATATCGCCAAGCTGGACACACAGCTTGAAAAGAAGGAAAAAGAAATCATGACCGTTTGACGGTTAATGGCACATGCGATTTATACTGCGTGTGCTCAATATTCGTTTTTGAAAGGTCCGTTGGGTAGGGGGCTCTAAAAGGTCTCCCCTCAACGGACTTTCCCTTTTAATTCTAAAATAAAAAAAACAATCACATCTCTTTCATGCTGACGATCAGCGGTCTAAGTAAAGCCTTTGGCGAAAAAACCTTGTTTGATGAAGTCAACCTTCAGATCAATGAGGGCGATCGCATCGCCATTGTCGGCCCCAATGGGGCGGGCAAAACGACCTTGTTCTCCATTTTGCTGGGTACAATCGAGCCTGACCATGGACAAGTCAACTTGCAGAGGAACCGAACGCTCGGCTACTTACCGCAGGAAAGTGCCGAGGTGCCAGACGAGTCCGTACTTGAGTTGGCGGTCAACGTTCACCCGGAAATTCCCGGCTTGCGCAAATTCCTGTCTGAACATCAGGAAGATGATTCATCAGCGGTCAGTCATGACGATGGTTCGGCCTATGCGCGATATGAGGAATTGGGCGGTCACACATTGGAAGTGCGTGCCAAAAAAATCCTGATGGGCTTGGGCTTCAAGGAATCAGATTTCAATCGATCGCTACAAACATTAAGTGGTGGCTGGATCATGCGCACGCATCTGGCTCGACTGCTTGTGATGGAGCCCGACCTTTTGATGCTGGATGAACCAACCAATCATCTGGATTTACATTCTGTTTTGTGGTTTCAGAATTATTTGATGAATTACACGGGAGCGGTCTTGTTTATTTCTCACGATCGAGCCTTTTTGAATCGTCTTGCGCAATGGACGGTTGAATTGCGTAGAGGGCACTTGACCCGATTTCGAGGTAATTACGATGATTATGCGCGTCTAAAGGATGAGGCCTTGGAGCAGCAGCGTGCAGCCTATAAAAATCAACAAAGGGAAATCGAGCGATTAACAAAATTTGTCGAACGATTTCGATCCAAGGCATCCAAGGCAACCCAAGCCCAGAGTAAACTGAAGCAGCTCGAAAAGATTGAGCGCATTGAGGCTCCCGAAGAAGAAAAAGCAAATCTCAAATTCCAATTCCCGCAACCCAAGCGCAGTGGTCAAAAAGTCATTCGTCTTGAAAATATCCATCATAGCTATGGTGATTTGCAGGTTTACCAGGGTGTGGATTTTTCAGCTGATCGCGGAAAACGCATCGTACTGGTTGGTCCCAATGGAGCGGGGAAATCTACTTTATTGAAACTCCTCGCCGATGTCATGCCGGTGCAAAAAGGAATCCGTGAATTAGGGCATGAGGTGAAGGGCGGTTATTTCTCTCAGCAGCGTATTGATGTGCTGAATCCGGAACGAACCCTGATAGAGGAAGCTTTGGATACAGAGCAACGTATCACGGAACAGCATGCTAGAACTGTGTTAGGATCTTTTCTCTTCCGTGGTGATGATGTTTTCAAAAAAGTCAAAGTGCTCAGCGGAGGGGAAAAGTCACGTCTTGCCTTGATCAAGCTGCTTTTGGATCCTCCCAACCTTTTATTGATGGATGAACCGACGACGCATCTTGACATGTCGGGTATTGACGCCTTGATTGCCGCTCTGAACCAATTCAGCGGCACGCTCATTTTTATCAGCCATGATGTGCATTTCATCCGATCCATAGCCGAACATGTGGTGCATGTTGAGCATGGGAAATTGAGAAGCTATCATGGTAACTATGATTATTACCTCTCCAAGCAAGCGGAGGAAGAATCCCGTTTGAATGGCGCAACTGAATCCAAAGGGAAGGCTCAAGTGGCTTCGCGAGGTGCGACGGCTGTCAACAAAACCATTTCTTCCAAAGAACGGCGTCGTATTGAAGCAGAGGAGAGAAATAAACGTTCTGCAAAGCTTCGCAAATACAAATCTAAAGTTGATGCCATCGAAAAAGAAATTACCACGTTAGAGGAAAAACAAACCACATTGACTGTGGAATTAGAGCAACCCACAACGTATCAAAATGGTCCTCGGATCGTTGAAATCAATCAGGAGTTAAAGATGATTTCTGATCTGCTTGAATCACGCTCTTCAGAGTGGGAAGTTGCGCAGCAGGAACTTGAGTCCTATCAATCCTGAAAGTAATTCAACTGGTTTCTTCGACGCGACCGTCTACCAGGTGGAGTGTCCTGTCGGTGCGATCGGCAATAGATCTGTCATGAGTCGCCATGATCAACGTCAGTTTGCATTCCTCTTTTAATTTGAGAAGAAGTTCCATGATCTCTGTGCCTGTTTCCGAGTCCAAATTACCCGTAGGTTCATCGGCCAATAATAGTATCGGTTCGTTGATAAGCGAACGGGCAATGGCAACCCGCTGTTGTTCGCCTCCTGATAATTCATAGGGGCGGTGATCCATGCGTTTTGCCAACCCTACTTTCAAAAGCCAATCTTTTGCACTTTTTTCAACCTCATTGATAGATCGACGTGCAATACGACCAGGTAATGCGACGTTTTCCTGCGCATCCAACTCTGGGAACAAATGGTAAGCTTGAAAGATAAAACCAACGGATCGATTTCGAAATTGAGAAAGTGTGTTTCCTCCCATCTTGGAAAGATCTTCACCGGCAACACTCAGTTGTCCTGAGTCAGCGCGATCCAGCCCGCCCAGAATATGAAGAAGAGTACTTTTTCCTGAACCTGATGCCCCTACGATGGAAAGGAATTCACCTTGCCTGACGTTCAGTTCCACGCCGTTCAGCACTCGGATTTGCTTTTTGCCAATATTGTAGCGTTTAGTGATGTCCTTGCCTTTAAGAAGGATTTCAGGAGATGGAACTGTTTCTGATTCCAGTGAATGAGATTCAGTCATGACGCAATGCCTCCACAGGTTGCAGGCGTCCTGCGTTGAATGCCGGAAACACACCTGCCAATACGCAGAAAATCAAACTTCCGCCACAGATGATCCATAGATCCTTCGGGTCAACGATTGCAGGAAGTTCTTCGAAGCCATAGATGCTTGCTGGGAAAAGAGAAAACTCCATAGTTTGATTCATGAAAATCAAAAATTCATTACGATATTCGATTGCGAAAAGTCCAAGTGCTAGGCCTATGGACACTCCCAATAATCCTACGAAAACGCTCTGACTCATGAAAACCCAGACAACTTGTCTGGATGAGGCTCCCAATGCCTTGAGCATACCTATTTCACGAGTCTTTTGAACGACAAACGTTATCATCGAACTAGTGATGCCGAAGGCGGCTACCAGCACGATAAAAAAGAGCAGGAATCGGATCATATTCTTCTCCACCACCAGTGCATTAAAAATATCTTTATTTCGATCCAGCCAGGTGGAAACGACAAAATCAGGGCCCAGTTGAGCGAGTAATGTTTTCCTCATTTCTGTTGCGGCTTCTGGATCATCCAGCATCACATGAATGCCGTTGGCCTCATTGCCCAGGCTGAACAGGTCTTGGGCATTGAAAAGGGAACACACCATGCCGTTGGCGTTGTATTCGTAGTAACCAATGTCGAAGATACCTTCAATGACATAATCATCGGCAAGCGGTGCTGTGGTCTGTTCAGCTGGATCCTTTTTCAGTACATCTCTTACCTCTCGCAGTAAGCTCATCGAATAGACCGCAACTGGATCTCCGATGCTCAGCGACAGTCTATTGGCAAGTGCCGAACCTATGAGCAGGCCATTGCCATCAATGCTCTCGAAATCACCTGTTACCACGCTTTTTTCAAGGTCGCTGACTTGGTTGTTTGTCTCCGAATCAATGCCACGCAGAAAAGGTGCCGCAATCTGCGAGTAGCGTTCCCCACGCTGTGTTTCGATGACGATGGGGCCTTCGATGAACGGGGATGCTCCTGTGACCTTGGGTTGATCACGAATAAATTTGGCTACCTGCTGATAATTTTGCATGGGACCCCCCAGTTTTCGGACGATCAAATGAGATTCAAAGCCGATGATACGGTCTCTTAACTGCAAATCAAAACCGGTCATCACGCTAATGACCACAATCAATACCGCCACCCCTAGAACAACACCAATGATCGAAATCAAGGTGATGATGGATACAAACGTCCTTCTTGGTCGCAGATATCTTAGTGCAAATAAAAGTTCGAAAGGCAGTCGAGTCATGATTTTGAAACACGAAGCTAAACCGGACCTCTTCTCTAAAGCAAGTTATGTCTAAGTGGAGTCAGTGAAATTCGCAGGATTGGGGATAAATTTGATCGGCGAGCATGGATGTCTACTTTTATTTGCGCAATCAATCTGGTTTTCTGGATTCCTTCAAAACTTTGTGCGTTTCTCCAAGTAGCCATCGCGTGTCGATTGAGATTTGGAGTTGATGAGCAAAAAACATATTGATCAAAAAGAAAATTGCGGAAGTAACAATCAGATCATTACTGAAAAACAATGAAACTAAAAGGGCAACAAGGCTCAGGTAACCAATATTTCGAAACAGAGACACCCACAAAGAGGATTTAGGGTAAGGATTGAAATATTTTTGATTTGTATCAGCGCCTGCTATTTTTGCAGGCCCAGCGCTATCCTTTACCCACACTTCGGTGACATCATTGGCACCTTCAGTAAATGAAGCACCGATTTTCTTGTCATTCCCCAATTTGAGTGGTGTTGTGAAAGTGTGTTCTCCTCTTTGATATGTAACGGGCACCTCCAGATCCACCAGACCTTGAATCACACCTTTGAGGTGCTCAATCGATGTTATTTTGATACCATCAAGCTCAATACTCTGTCGCCAGGATATAGCCCAGCCATAAATGCCGGGGAGCTATTTTTGGTGTTTTGAACTGTTGGGGTTGTGTCCATTACATAAAGATTTCCAAGCCACTTTTTCAAAGTGAACTATCCTTTTTTTATTATTCTCCAACAAAAGGTGATCCGCAAGAAACGTTTTATAGGTTGGGTTCAGCCACTACACTGGGGTTGCAATTCTAGATCCATCCGTCAATGTTTAGCAAATGAAGAGCGAGGACAAAAAGAAGGACATGCCAAGTCCGGAGGAATTTCAAAAACAACTTTCGGATTTTATGAAGCAGAACTTTTCCGGTATGGGGTTTTCTCCATTTGGAGGGGGCGCACCCGGTAACAAGGAATCAGCCTCTGCAAACGACGAAGAGACAAAGCAAAGTAGTATTGAGGATTTATTAAAATTTGATTATCGCCCCAAGGGTGTAAAAGCTTATCTGGACCGTTTTGTCATTCAACAGGACGAAGCCAAGAAAGTATTAAGTGTGGCATTGTGTGATCACTACCACCATGTGCGTCTGGCCTTGGAGGGTAAAGAGGCGCCCAATTATGCCAAACAAAACATCATCCTCGTTGGGCCTACTGGCGTGGGCAAAACCTACCTGATCCGGAGTGTTGCTGATCTAATTGGTGTTCCTTTTGTGAAGGCCGATGCCACAAAATTTTCAGAAACTGGTTACGTTGGATCGGATGTCGAAGATTTGATTCGTGAATTATACCGCCGCTCGGACAATGATCTAAAGCGGGCTCAGTTCGGTATCGTTTATCTGGATGAGGTGGATAAGATCGCGATGTCCCAGAACTCAGCTGGTTCACGTGATGTCAGCGGTCGTGGAGTGCAAACCAATCTGCTCAAGCTCATGGAGGAGACAGACGTGTCCGTGCGTTCTCCCAATGACATGGCGAGTCAGATTCAGGCGATGATGGAATCACAAAAGGGTCAAAAGGCGGCATCCACCATCAACACCAAGCATGTCCTGTTCATCGTCAGTGGGGCCTTCGATGGTTTGGAGCCTATCATTCGTCGTCGTATGAGTGAGGCAACCATTGGTTTCGCCTCTTCCAGAAATGGCAATCAAAAAGAAGGCGAAATGCTTGAGCAGGTCCAGACCAAAGATTTTATCGAATTTGGATTTGAACCGGAATTCGTTGGGCGTCTGCCCGTACGTGTGGTTTGTAATCCTTTGGAAGTGGAAGATTTATTTCACATCCTCAAAACATCAGAAGGTAGCATCATCCGGCAATATGAACAGGATTTTGCTGCATACGGTATCGATATTCTTTTCAAGCAGGATGGCCTTCGTCGCATTGCTGAAATGGCGGTTGAAGAGAAAACGGGTGCCCGAGGATTGATGACTGTTTGCGAACGAGTTTTCAGGAATTTTAAATATGAGCTGCCCAGTTCTGATGTAAAACGATTTGAAGTGACGCGCGCAGTGGTGGATTGTCCGGCTGAGCAACTCAAGACGTTGTTAGCTGAGCAATCTCAAAAGGAACGGGAAGTCTCAGGAAAGATTCTGGATGAACTGGTGGCAAGATTTGAGGAATCACATGAGATTCAAATGGTTATCGAGGAAGCCGGGCGGCGTTGTCTTATTGATCATTCTCTTACCAAAGGCATCCCCATCCGTGATCTGTGGTTGGAGCGATTCAAGGATTATCAATTTGGACTCAAACTCATCGAACAGAACACCGGCCAAAAGAAATTCATCATCGATGAAGCGGCCGCCAAAGACCCAGACAAGCGATTAAGTGATTGGGTGGTTGCAAGTTATCGCGAAAAGGAAACTCTAGCCGAGAATGTTGAACAGGAAAACCCGGAGACCGAATAGATTTGTATTCAATGCATATATCTTAAAGGTATGGGGTTGACCCATTTTCTGCAATTTGGCTTCTTGGTAATTGTAGAAAGAATTTTTTCATCTCCCTCAAATGGGGGTATGCCTTTACTCGTATGCAAGTGATCCATCTGTCGGAAGAGTGCGCCTTAGGTCATCATCGATGACAAGAGCGTTACTCACTTTTTATCAACCCTCAAACAACGTATCAAAATCTGAGATGTTTTGTGACACGGTCCATATTGCGAGGCACCCTTCAGCGCTTGCCGGGTCATTGAGAACGAGTGAGCCAGTTTCAATTCTCTTGTGGCTATCGAGGCGAACTGGATATTTGTCGTTCAGATTTTGAGCCCATTCATTGAAAGAATGGAATGTTGATCGCCTCAAATCGGGTGTCGACAATAGTCGGAGATATCCAGGGCAGCCTGGTGCATTATGGCGGCTTAACTCCACTGCCAAACGCCCCATCGTAAACCTTGGATTGATTTCTATGATAGGCTTCAGCCTGATTTGACCGCTCGGGTCTGAATAAATGGCTGCGTCGATCCCCAATGGTCCCATAAACCCTGATTTTTCCACTGCCGGTTTGATGAATTTGATCAGATCCTGAAACATGCGGGTCATTCTGTCTGGTGACCCTTCGTGAGCAAAGCGAGCCAGCCTGGCTGGAAGTCCTCTGCTGAAGGTCGGAAGCCACAAGGTCCCCTTGTATTGACCCCGAGCATCGACCTTCAAGTGGGTCCAGTCCACAATCCGGATTCCACCGGGTTCTACCTCCAACTGCAAAGAAAAATCGCAGAGTCGATCAAGCCAGGGTTCGATGATGACCTTTCCCTCGCGCTCGATGACATTATTTATCCATGCTAATTGACGTTTAGAAATCTTTGGCTCCCAAAGGCGCAGCATATTCCCACCCGCAGATCCGAAAACGGATTTCACCACATGGCGATGGAAATGCACATGACGGAGTGCCTCAATTCGCTGGAGGACTTGATCTGTGGATGTAGCGACTTTACCAACGGTATCGGGTGAGCAATGCCAATCCTGCCAACCATGATGATCCAAGAATTGTTGGAGTTGAATGGCGCTCCAATCCTTCCCGAACAGAGGGAGAATATTTTCTTCCCATGCCTTTGCTTTTACTGGAGGGGAGGTCGTCAATTGGCCGATGAGTGGGTTGAAAAGGCTCCAGATATCACTGCTCCAGGCCCAAGGTTTGAAACTTCCCACCTTACGTTTGAGTAGTTCAGATGTTTTTTCAAGCCGTCCCTGTTTGAGGGTTTCAATCTGTGGTAAATCAAAACCCGCTTTTTTTAGCGAAACCAGATATTCCAATCGGGGTTCCTCATTCAGCAAGACCACGTCATCCGCTCGACACAAAAAGGCGGGTAATATTTCCAGGTCCTTTTGAAATCCGATCTGCCTTTTGTTTGGAGTGAATCCGGGGCCAGTGGCCATGTATTGCTCGGCAAAGGGGTTGAATGTGTAAATGCCCGGAGTTCGGCCTTTGGATTTGGAGTAAACGTAGAGTTTGTGAATGAATTCGGAATCCAACCCGACGCGTTTTCGCCCTTCCTGATTGAATGGTTCAGCCTTTGCCCGTCGAGGTGATAATGGAAATTCCAATTCTGCTTGATAAGCTTCCCAGTCGCTTAGCTCCGGGTTTTTCCATTTTCTGAACCACTTCAATCCATAACCGACGTGACCAATTTCATCACGGTAAATCCGCTCGAGGAGTTTTTTGGAATCCACGTCTCCAATTTTTCCAAATTGGCCTGCAAAGAATTTTGAAAAATCCAGATTCGCCTGTTCAAATGTGAGAGAGAGTCGACTGACATAATCCATGGGAGTTCGCATGGGAGCGATCATTTTCCAGAAATATCCATTCACGTGATACTGTCCAAACTCGACACCTATATCTGAGAGGCGCTTGATGTATATGCGTGTGTGTTCCTGCTCATCCTTTAATGTTTTCAACACCCCTCTTCGGAAAGCCTTGGGAGCCTCTGGGAATTTCAGGAGTACGAGTGCCATCAGTTCGGTTGCCAGTAACTCATGGTTTGTAAAATAATGAAGTATTCTCGCCCGTGTGGAGTCCTTTTCCAGATGATGTAAGGCAGGGAATGCTGACTTGCCCTTATTCTCGGTAAACTGAAGCTGAACATTACGGTGAGGCGCGTTCGGTGCTTCAATAGAAACGCCGGGATGCTCATCTGTTATTTTTGGAGGGCAGTCCAATTTTACCGAAAGCTCGGTACTGAATAGAATGCGCTCGGCCAATGCTCGTAGTTCCATGCTCGCTTGATGCAAACCGTCAGTGTTGTCTAGTACCAAATTAACCTGATTCCTGCGATGCCCGAAAAAGCATACAGCAAAATTTCGAAGGTACCTTGTGGAATACGGTCAATTAACCGTTTGCCAAGGAAGATACCTGCAAAAATGCCCGGCAGCAACAAGACATCCATTTTCAAGGACCAGGTATTGATGATATCCAAATCCGTCATGAATGGCACTTTGATGATGTTAACCAGAAGGAAACATCGGGCACCAATGCCAAGAAACTCGTTTTTGGGCATTTTATGAATCAGGGAATAAATGGAATAAACGGGGCCGGCCGCATTAGCCATCATGGTTGAAATACCGATTGTCAATCCGCTACCCCACCTGAAAAGTTCAGAATCTGGAAGTTTTTTCAAAAAATCCTGTTTGTGACTTCTTGCAAGTTGAAGGATTAACATCACAAGGATGATGAGGCCTATTGATTTTCTTGCAGTTGAATTGTCGATGTTGCCAAGGAAAAAGTAACCGCCAATGATACCAAGAAAGGTTGGGATCAGTATGGGCCATACTTGTTTCCATGCCGCATGCCGTCGAAACATCGGGTAAACGGTGATGTCGCAAACGATGAGCAACGGCAATATCAAGCCTACGGACTCTTTGGCGCCAAACAATTCAGCCATCACTAGAACATTCACCAAAGCCAGCCCCGGAAAACCCGTCTTTGAAAACCCGAGGCTGAAAGCTCCCAATGAGGCAAGTGCCCATTGAGTCCATGTAATGTCTGACAACGCAATCAAGACACGAAACTCACTGCCAACCGGCATTCAATGCAAGCCATTTCGAGAATCATTCCTTTAAATAATAAAAAATTAGCCTTGGCTAATATTGTTATGCAATGATAACAATCCGCAGTGCAAAATGTTAATTCACATATTACAAAAACGAACAAAACGTTATTCCCGAATCGAAGGGGTGCTTTGATTGTTGCCTTATTTGCGACCATAGTAGGCACCGTAGCGGATCAAGCTTCGGATAAAAGTAAGTATCACCTGTTTCATCCGACGCCTGACCGCTTATTGAGAGACCTCTCAACCGATAGGCCTGATCTGACGGAATCTCCTTATACGGTGGATGCAGGCCATTTCCAGATTGAAACGGACTTCGTGAATGCTTCCTTTGATCATGATAAGTCTGGGGGAGGCGATGTGCACTCTCGCAGTGAAGCCTATGGAGGAATCAATTTTAAGATTGGATTACTGAACCAAGTGGACTTGCAAACCGTTTTTAATTTCCATGTGATCGAGACATCCAAGGATCGAATCACTGGAATCAAAAACCGCGAACAGGGTTTTGGTGATATCACAACGCGACTGAAGATCAATCTTTGGGGGAACGATCAAGGTCGAACCGCGTTGGGAATCATGCCTTTTGTCAAGTATCCTCTGTCTGCCTCAGGTGTGCGCAATGGTAAAACCGAGGGAGGGATCATCCTTCCATTTGCTTTGGATATGGGAGGCGGCTGGGGGCTGGGGGCTCAGACGGAAGTGGATTTTGTCAGTGACGGCGCAGGAGGTCATGATACTGAATATTTCAACACAGTAACCATCGGTCACGATATCATAGGCAATATTGCTGGTTACACTGAATTTGCCGCACTGCTGACACCTGAAGATGCGATTGATTGGCAGGGGTTTTGGAATGTCGGTTTCACTTATACTATCAATGCCAACACCCAATTGGACTGCGGTTGCAACTTTGGAGTGACTGATTCTGCGCCTGACTACAATCCGTTTTTTGGCTTGAGCTTCAGGTATTGATTTACTTCAATTCCCTGAAACCTTGCATCACTCGTTCTCTCAGATCATCAAAGAAGGTATAAAATACTGGAACAACGAGCAGGGTCAGGATCGTGGCTGTTGTCATGCCGCCAATCAAAGTCAGACCAAAACTCTTATAACTCAGACCTAGCTCGGTTGGCTCACTGAATGTCAGCGGAATCATTCCAATGATAGTGGTCAGGGCTGTCATCAAGATCGGGCGAAACCGGCGATCTGCAGCCTTCAGTAGAGCTTCCGTTCGCTCAAGTCCTTGTTGTCTGAGCCTGTTGACGTAGTCCACAAGGACGATTCCATTGTTCACGACGACACCAATGAGCAATATCGTACCGACAAATCCCAGAACATCGAGATCCTTGCCGGTCAGCCAATGGCTCCAAACCACGCCTATTCCAGCGAGTGGAATGGTCAGGATAATTGAAAGTGGAAGCACAAAGCTTTCGAATAGAAATCCCATCAGCAAGTAAATGAACAAGACAGAAACCATAGCTGCAAATTGAAGGTTTTTAATGGTTTCATTGGTGGACATATCGTTTTGGCTGATTCCGAATGAAACGCCCTCGGGTAAATCCATTTGATTTGTCAGTTCTTTTATGGCCGCGTGGGTCTCCTTTGCCAGCTCTGGAACAAGGTCGATGGTGATGCTCTTGTTGATGCGCTTATTGCGCCGACTGATGCCATCAGATGACTCCAGCATTTTGACATCCGTCAGCGCTGAAAGTGGTACTGAATTCCCATCTCGAGTGGGAACCTGAAAATTCGAGAGATCGGCGAGACGTTCTCGGTCGTCTTCTTCAAACCGGATCCGAACAGGGATTTCCCGTCCTTCATAGTGAAAGCGCGGCAATGTTTGTCCTCTCAAAGCATAACCAACTATTCCTGCAACAAACTCGGGGTTCACGTTTGAGGATTCAGTCCGGTTTCGATCCACGACAAGGGCCAGTTCATTGGCTGATCTTTCCTGCCCACTGCGTATACCTATCACACCTGGTAGCGCCTCCAGCACCGGTTCGAGATCAGTAGCAATCTTTTCCAACACACCGGCATCGTCACCTTCCAGATGGAGGACATGCACTGTTTGCCCTTTAGCCTCTTCATTCTGGCTTTCCTTACCGCTCCGCAATTTAACTCCGGCCATTTTGGGTAAGTCTTCTAGCACTGATTTAGCCATTTCAGTTGCTGTTAACTGATTGTCCTCCTCCATGTCCAACCAGCCTTCAATGTTTCCGCCGCGGCCAAAATGCATCATCATGAAACCGCTAAGGTTTAATTCTTCCTTTTTGGCTTTCATGATTTCTTCAGCCTCCTGAAAATATTCAGCGGTATCTTCGAATATGGCTTCTCTTGACATTTCGACGCCAATTTGAAAAGAGGCTCTATCTTCTTCCTGATTCGGCGAAAATTCAATTTCTCGAAAAATAACGCCGTAAGATAATCCCATGATCAATGCCAACAAAATCACCAGATCCATTCTTCTTCGAAGGAAAAAGGAAAGGCAGGTGTGGTAGATTTGCTGCCATTTTTCCATGGAAACCTGGTATGTCTTCTCAAGGATCCGGTCAAATAAACGATGCATCTTGACCACACGAGATCGTTCTGGACCACTTTTACGTGACCTCAAGGTCAAAAATACACTGAGCGGTATGAATACAAGAGCAACAACAAGTGATGCACCGAGAGCAACCGAAATTGGGAGAGACAGTCGCATGAGGAAAAACTGAGCTTCACCTTCGACGAGTGAAACAGGAAGGAAAACGATGACGGTTGTCAATGTCGCCATGGTAATCGCAAGTGCTATTTCCTGAGCGCCGCGAATACATGCTTCACGCGGTGGCAGTCCGTCTTGTATGTGTCTGTATATATTCTCTGCGACAACAACAGAATTGTCTACCAAAAGCCCGACGCAGATCACCAATCCCAGAATACTGAGCATGTTCAAGGTTTCTCCTGCGAAATACATGACGATCAGTGCCATCAAAAGACTGAAAGGAATAGAAAGGCTCACAATCATGGTCAGCCGAAACCTTCGAAGGAAAAAGAATAAGACAAGTCCAGCCAGCAGGCCTCCTATTTCTCCACCTTCAATTAGACTGAAAATGGAAGAACTGACCATCCTCCCCTGATTGAAAAACAGCTCCATGTCCATCGTTTCGAAAAGTGGATTTGCACGCATTTCTTCCAGTAACGCGTCCAGCTTTTCCCCAACCTCCACCGCATTAGCTTCGCCCTCCTTGAATACAACAATAGCAGCTGCGGGCTTTGCGTTGACTCTTACGCTGAAGTCTTTCTCAGGTTCCTCATACCTTATCCTGGCGACGTCTTTCAATTTGAGTTGATCGTTGATTGGACGGTTTCGGAAATCCTCCAAGCTTTGATAACTGGCCACAGATCGAACAAGAAATTTCTTGTCTGATTCAAAAACATGCCCGCCTGCCATGGTGAAGTTGTCTTGACCCAATTCCTGCGCCAGTTGGTAGATATTCAAGCCGAATGCGTCCGCTTTCTGTTTGTCGATTTCAATAATCACTTCCTTTTCAAGCAGGCCGTTGAGTTCAACATTTGCGATACCATCGATTCGAGAAATGGGCAGGATGATCTTTTTTTCAATAAGAGAATAGTAATCAGCCATGCTGGGATCTATCGCAACTCCCAGAATGGCGACCGGAATGCCGGATGGATCATGCTTTTGAATAAAGTATCGCTCCACATCTTCAGGAAACCTTGCACGGGCACGTTCCATGCGGTCCCGAACCTCTCGGTAAGCTACAGCTATATCCGTTTTAGATTTGAATTTCAAAAAAGCACTCGCACCACTTTGACCTGATCTGGAATTGATACTTTCCAGATGCTTGACCGTAGACAACTCCTCTTCCATGGGTTTCGTGATCTTCTCCAGCGTTTCTGCCGCTGGAGCATCTGACCATGGAACGTAAACGCTTAGAAATTTTGTTTCATATCCTCTAGGGAAAAGTTCCATTGGAAGTCCCAGGGCTGAGATCAATCCCACAACGATGATCGAAAGGAGCAGAACAAATACGGTTACTCTTCGATCCAGTGAAAATCTTGCCAGGCGGTTTGACATGGCTTTTGAATTTTCAATATTCGTTTCCATGGGGTCAGCTTGTTAATGAAGTCATTTTGACCTTGCGATCAAGCAGGTGGTAAATGGTGGGCACCACGATCAAAGTCAGGATCGTGGAAGAAATTAGTCCAAAGATAACAGCTATGGCCATCGGCGTGCGAATCTCAGCTCCGTCACCCAGTCCAATTGCCATTGGCAACAAGCCCAAGACAGTCGTTGCCGTTGTCATTAAAATAGGCCTAAGTCTTACAGAACAAGCCGTCAGAATAGCTTCCCTGGGAGCGATTCCTCTGGCTCGGAGGAGGTTCGTGTAATCAACCAGAACGATTGCGTTATTCACAACAATCCCGACCAACATGATCAACCCCAGAAAAACAACAATAGACAGACTGGTATGGGTTACGATCAAGCCTAACACCGAACCGACAAATGCCAGTGGGACTGCAAACATGATAATGAATGGCTGGATGAGTGATTCAAATTGTGAAGCCATGATCACATAAACCAAGAAGATACTCAGTCCCATTGCCAGCAATAGACTGGTCTGGCTTCTTTGCCATTCTTCACTCTGGCCAGTAATGAAAAAGTTCATGTCAGCAGGCCATTTGATACTGTTGCTCAAAGTGTCGCTGATTGCTTTTACCGCTGTTCCAAGGGATGCGCCGCCCAGGTTAGCCTGAATCAGTGCCACCCGCTTTCCGTCTACGCGGCGAATTTCACTTGGGCCTTCGCCAATCTGGTAGTCAGCAACTGCTCGCAATGGGATTGGCTGAATTTCACCTGGATTGACAATAAGGTCGCCAATATCCTCAATTTCTTCACGATCCTGTTCACCTAATCGTGCAATGATAGGGATACGTCGATCTTTCATATTGAATCGTGTCGCCTCATTTCCTTTGATGAGATCGCGCACCAATTCAGCGACTTGGCCTATATTTAGGCCATATCGAGCCAAACGAGCGCGATCATAGGTGATCTGGATTTCCGGGGCCCCGCTGCGTAAAGTCGTCTCTACGTCGGCCAGTTCCGATAGGTCGCCAAGGGTTTGTTCCGCTTCACCTGAAATGGTTTTCAGTTGAGCAAGATCGTCTCCGTGGATTTCAACACTGACAGGTTTGCGTGTGCTGAACAAAACCGGACGTGTCACACGGAATTTTAAGTCAGGCACATTTTCCAATAATTCGCGTACGTTCTCAATGACACGTTTTTCACTTTCAATGGGATTGTCCTCCGGATTGATGAGGATCTTGAATCTGGCCGAATGCTCCCCTTCATCGGATCGCTTGATGTTTGCGATATCGTATCCGAAAGTAGTTAATACGGATTTGATTTCACTTTGCTCCTTCATCAGGCTTGACTCTACATTTGAAAGAACCCGAACCGTCTCCTCCAGTGGCGTTCCCACGGGAAGATTCATTTCAAATGTGATTTCACTTTGATGTACTTCGGGCAGCAATTCTGTTTCCAGGGTTAACCCGATGAATATCGTTACAATCATAGCGCCGCACATCATACCAATCACACTTGCCGGTCGGTCCAAGGCATACTCCAGCCACCTTGGGTATTTTTTGACGAGCCACTTAATCCCTGCCTGAGTCAAGACCAAAGGCCATTTCACAAGGATACTTCCAAACTTTCCAAGAATCGGAATGAGCCCCCTGATCAGAAATGAGGTAATATTACCCACCGTGCCCGCAATGCATTTACCCAGAAATTCCACTGCTAGTCCCAATAAGCATTTGATTAATGCATAAGGTAGAAGAATCCACTTCCACGAGGATCGCATCCAAACAACGTCACTTCTGAAGCCCTGCCATGTATCCCATGTTTTCCAGCTCACGGTCGAAAGTTCTTTTTCCTCAATCTCAGGAATAGAGCGACTTGCAAGCATGGGAATGAAGTAAACGGCTACCATGAGAGACGCGAGTAAAGATATAACGACCGCCATTCCCAGATCACCAAAAATCTGACCTGCTATACCTTCCACGAAAACCATGGGCAGGAATACGGCGATCGAAGTGAGCGTACTGGCTGTAACCGCGCCTCGCACCTCACGCGTGCCTCGAATCGCTGCCTGCTTCAGATCGTCTCCTTCCTGAATGCAGCGATAGATTGATTCCAATACGACAATGGAAGAATCTACCAGCATACCTACTCCCAGGGCGAGTCCGCCAAGTGACATGATGTTGAGGGTGACTTCTGATAAGTTCAATGGAGCAAAAGTAATCAAGATACTTATTGGAATGCTCAAGGCTACAATGAGGGTGCTTTTAATATCTTTAAGAAACAGGAATAGGACAATGACTGCCAGCAGGCCACCTATGATGGCCGTCTGTCTGACTTCTCGAATACTGTTTTCAATGAAAACAGACCGATCCGCTACCACCTCCAGGCGCGCTCCTTCTTCTTTGAATAATCGAGCCGCCATGCGTTCTGGAAACATGAATGACATGGCAGGGTTCATCTTCATCATCATCTTCATGAACGGTGACAGCTCACCTTTCTCAATTTTTCCAATACTACGAGCGACAGCCTCTGAAACAGCCACGATATTGGCATCGGCTTCCTTGTATATATCGACCTGAACGCTTTCCTTTCCATTGGTTCGTGTCAAGATTTCACGGTCTTTGTGAGATCGGTAAACCTTTCCCAAATCTCGGATGCGTATTTCGCCTGTGGTATCGCGCCTGACGATTGTGTCCTCAATCTGACCTTGATCTACAAATTCATTCAGAGTGCGCACCATGTATTCAGTGCGTCCTTCCTGAACCATTCCTCCGGCCACATTGATATTTTCCTGTGACAATCGAGAAATGACTTCTCGAATGGAAATTCCTGTTCGCTTGAGGGCTTCTTGATCAAGCATGACATGGATTTCTTCTTCCAAGCCCCCACGAACCCTGACCGCGGCCACCCCGGTGATTGGTTCCAGTTCCCTACGGATCTGAATTTCAGCCAAACGCCGCAAACGCCTGAGCCCAATCTCTCCCTCGTAGCGAACCCCCTCGCCAGAAAGGCTGAGTTCCATGATCGGGTCAAGCGATGGATCGAAATGTAAAATCAGAGGTTTTTCCACTTCCTGAGGTAGGAACACCTGATCCAGTTTTTCAAGCGTATCCTGAGCTGCCTGCGACATGTCGGTGCCCCAGATGAATTCGAGCGAAACGTCACTTACCCCTGCACGGCTGACACTGCTGATCTCATTCAGACCATTGACAACGCCGAGAGCTTCTTCAACAGGTCGGCTCACTTCATTCTCTACTTCTTCCGGAGCAGCTCCTGAATACTCAGTCCTGACTGTGAGGGTAGGGTAATTGAGCTCTGGCATCAACGTCACCGGCAGGCGTTTGAACGAGAAAAAGCCAAACACAACGGCGGCTATGAACACCATTAATACCGCAACAGGACGATCTGTTGTGAAATGCTTGATTATTGTTGAGTCAGGCTGAGGCATGTGCAATCGATTCAATCCCTCGATGACTCTGAGTCAGATGTTTGAGGCAAAGTCACGGGAATTTCCTGATTTGGGTTTTCACCCGTATCATCCGGCAATTGAACTCTACTCCCATCTTTGAGCCCGGTTTGTCCTGCAATGACGATTTGATCCCCTTGTTTCAACAACGAAATGGGTTCGACATTTTCAGCGTCTTCCAACCCTGCATTGAGCAGGACTCTTTCGACCTCATTGTTTTCTTTAACGCGAAAAATAAACCGTTGTTCTCCGTCATATAGAATTCCTTTTTTGGGGAGCAATAGCGCATTAGGTTTGGATGAAGTGATGATGGAGCCATCGACATACATGCCGGGTAGAAGCGGACCGACATCCTGAAAACCCACCGTTACTTTGATCATTCCTGATTTGGATTCGACAACGGGAGCAATTCTTGCAACGTAACCATTGAACACTTTCTCTGGAAACGCAGTGGATTCGATTCTCACCATCTGGTTTTCCTGGATCTTGCTGAGGGCTTTTTCGGTGATATACAAACGTGCCACGATGGAGTCAAAATCGATCACGGTGAAAAGATCCTGACCAGCACTGACCTGATCACCTACCTTCACCATTCGTTGCGTGATTTTCCCATGGATAGGAGCATGAATTTGAGTGTAGCCAAGCTCCCTCTCAGCGTCCTGAAGGTTTAGTTCAAGCTGCTGAAGCTGAAACTTGGATTGACTGAAGACCTGATCACTGATGAGGTTCTGCGCATGCAGGGATTTCTGTCGATCATATTCCTCGCGTGATTCAAGAACTTGATTCTTTGCCTTTGAAACCTGAATGGTTTGAATATCGTCATCAAGTTGTAACAGCAAATCACCTGCTCTGACCTGACTGCCTTCCTCCACAAGCAGACCCTTGACTCGGTTGGAGGTTCTCGCCAGCACATTGACTTCGCTTTCAGCCTCCAGATTACTGGATGCTTTGAGAACGCTTTCGATCGGACCCAAACCCAAAATTGCAACTTCGACAGGAATGGTCGTTTTTTCCGAAGGATCGTTCTTCGCTTTATCTTTATCCCCGAAGCCCAGCTTTTCGCAAGAAATGCCCGATGTGCAGAGAATCGCCAACAACAGGCAATGCACAGATTGCCTCAGTGACCAATGACTCCCTCTGTCTTCTTTCAAGTAGTTTGTAGGTGGATGTGGTTGATAATTTAGATAATTCAATTGACCTGGCATGAAAGCATTTAAGTTGTTCTGGGTAATCTTTCTTCGCGAATAAAGCCTACAAATCTTTACATTGAAACCTGCTAGACGATGAGGCTCATTTCAAGTTGTTTTAACTACGATAATGATTCGGTTATTCATTTCTCAGCTGGATTATTACCTGCAAACGAAGCATCAGACGAGTATGCTGCACTAAATTCCAACCAGCAGTGCCTTTTCCTGATATGAAGAAAAAACCGGATGCTTGGTAACAAGCATCCGGTGTGTTTCAAAATAGTATTCCTAAATAGTGGGAATGCTCAGGCTACTCATCAGTTTCACCAACCTGGAAACGAAGGAATCGTCGGATAGAAATCTCGTCTCCGAGTTCTTTACTCGCCGATGCCACGTGTTCCTTGATTGAAATGTCCCCATTCTGTTTCACGAAACCCTGGTCAACCAGACAGATATTCTGGAAAAACTTTTCCATTTTTCCTTTCAGGATTTGCTCAACTGCTTGAGCAGGCTTGTCCTTGAACTGTTCAGCTGCGATTTCTTTTTCTTTAGCGATCAAATCGGGATCGACACTTTCGCGGCTGACACAGGTGGGGTTGGCAGCTGCAATTTGGAGCGTGATATCTTTGACCAAACTCTTGAATGCATCCTGACTGGTTGTCTCATCTTTGCCTGCTCCTACTTCCACCAAAACACCCACTTTGGCGCCGGTGTGAATGTAAGCGGCAACCATTCCGCTACCTTCAACTTCAAGTGTGGAGTGACGGCCGATTTGGATATTTTCTCCCACTTTGGTGACTTGACTGGTTCGAATTGCTTCGAAGTCTACCTGTGGTTCCTCAACGAGTGTTTTGGCAACGCCACTGCAAAACTCGCGGAAAGAATCGTTTTTTGCCACGAAATCAGTCTCGCAATTGACCTCAACCAAGAGACCTAGTTTGCCATCAGGTCGAATGTAGTGAGCGATGACACCCTCATTGGCGGCGCGTCCAGCTTTTTTAGCTGCGGTGGCGACACCTTTCTTGCGGAGTTCATCCACAGCGGCATCCAAATCGCCATTAGTAGCGGTCAGTGCCTTTTTACAATCCATAAGTCCCGCGTTGGTCATGCGGCGTAATTGGCCAACGAGAGCTGCGGTTATTTCTGCCATAAATATTCAGTTTCTATTCCAGATCGTTATGTTGTTGCCATTCCCTGACCTGGAAGCCAGGGAATGGGAAAGAATGATTATGCGGTTGGTGCGTCAGTTTCGTCCTTGGAAGCCTCGGGAGCTTCTGGCTCAACGGGAGCAGCGGTAGCCTTTGGAGCAACTGGAGCAACTGGAGCAACTGGAGCAACTGGAGCAACTGGAGCAACTGGAGCATCTGGAGCAACTGGAGCTTTTGGATCAACTGGTTCAGCAGTAGAAGCTTCTGACGGAGGGGGTGTCACAGGTGCGACAGCTGGGGTTTCTACCTCTGCTGTTTCCGTTGCTGCAGCTTTTTCAGTAGATTCAGCAGTGCTGGCCTGTCGTTCGCTTCGGCTGAGTTGAAGCTTTTCTTGGATCGCTGTGAGGATCACACGAATTGAGCGAATAGAATCGTCATTCCCTGGGATTGGGTGTGTTGACAAGGTCGGGTCGCAGTTTGTGTCCACAATGGCAACGATTGGAATATTCAATTTACGCGCTTCTGCCACCGCGTTGTGTTCACGTTTGAGGTCAATGATGAAAATGGCATCAGGGTATTTGTCCATGTGACGGATACCATCCAGATTGCGATGCATGCGGGACGCCTCACGGCGAAGCATGGATTGCTCTTTTTTGCCGTAATCGTTCAGAGTACCATCTTCCTCCATCTTCTCGATTTCCTGAAGACGTTTGAGAGACTTTTTGATGGTTTTGAGATTGGTCATCATTCCGCCCAGCCAACGTTCAGTAACATAAGGTTGACCACAAGCGGTAGCTGCTTCCTTGGTCGCGGCCTGAGCCTGCTTCTTGGTTCCCACAAAAAGCACTTTACCTCCCTTGGCCACAATCTTGGATAGAAAGTCGGTGGCTTCCTGCAAGAGAGTTGTGGTTTGGTTGAGATTGATAACGTGGATCCCGTTGCGCGCCTCAAAAATATAAGGCTTCATCTGAGGGTTCCAACGACGGGTTTGATGACCAAAATGGACACCAGCTTCCAATAATTCTTTAACGCCTAATTGACTCACTTTTTTATTTTTCCATTGGTTTCCGGTTCTTGGGTCAATTTCTGAGCCCGCACCGTCCCGCGGAACACGGGATTTGATTCGATGTGATTGTGGTCACCCAGACGCACTCACGTCCTGGATTTTCCGACCGTTATCATCGTATTTCCTTATTTCGCATATCTTTTGAAAAGCGAAAAGAGCGGGAAAATTAACAAAAATATCCTTTCTAGCAATGATTAATTGCAATTTTTCGCACTTCCGAAAGTCCATGTTCATCGACGAGTTTGCGCCATGGATGCTCATCGCGTCGGAGATGATGTCATGCAATGATGGCGGAAAGTTGACTGTTCCCCAGGCCTTGACATCCTTCTCGTATCATCAGGAAGTGTTTTGATGAGGGGCAATTTCACAGCCTAGGCACTTTTTCCTTCCGAGGTGGCTATTGGTAGATTCGGTGAGCTATCCATTTGGAAGTCAGGGTTTAAAGTATTAATCCAAAGCGGCGGTGCTGGCTTTTTTCCTTGCGGTTAGGGCTTTGAGCTAAATGAACGGATAAGGCTTAAAATAAGCTCGATTTAGAGCGTAGATGGGACAAAATCCTTCCTCATGAATTCATTTGTCAATTACCCAATTAGGCATGGATCATCCCTGGTGTGCTCGCATAGTTTATACTGCATGTGGGTCAGCCTTTTCCTTGGAGCATTTTCCATTCTCATTGCTCAATCATCTCTCTCAGCTCGCGATCAACCGAATTTTGTCCTGATTTTTTGTGATGATCTCGGATATGGTGACTTGGGATCATATGGGCACCCGAGTATCCGGACGCCTAATCTCGACAAGATGGCTGCGGATGGAATGCGTTTGACGGATTTTTACTCTGCTGCCTCCGTTTGCACCCCAAGTCGGGCTGCCTTGCTAACGGGGCGGTATCCGGTTCGCAGCGGTATGTGCAGCGACCGTCGCCGTGTTCTGTTTCCCGACTCTTCGGGTGGTTTACCGGAATCTGAGTGGACCATAGCTGAAGCTCTAAAGTCAGAGGGGTATGCTACGGCGGCGGTTGGTAAATGGCATTTGGGGCATCGGCACCAGTATTTACCCACGGAACATGGATTTGATTCTTATTATGGCATTCCGTATTCCAACGATATGGACCGAGTTTCCACTGCCCCAAGAGGTGCTGCCAAGAGTTTGGAGCCGCACATCAATTGGTGGAACGTTCCTTTACTGAGAAACCAAAAAGTGGTCGAACAGCCCGTAGATCAAACAACCATCACTCGACGCTACACGCGTCAGGCCACTAAATTCATTGAATCCAATCGTGAGAATCCTTTTTTTCTCTACCTGGCTCATTCCATGCCGCACGTACCACTCTTTCGTTCCAAACAAATTGAAGGTCATAGCCTTCGGGGTTTATACGGAGACGTGATCGAAGAAATTGATTGGAGTGTCGGACAAATTTTAAGCGCATTGACTGAGAATGGATTGGATAAGAACACGTTGGTATTTTTTACAAGTGATAATGGACCTTGGTTAACTCAAGGCCCTGCGGGTGGAACTGCTGGTCTCTTGCGCGAAGGCAAAGGCAGCACATGGGAAGGTGGCATGCGGGAACCTGCGATTGCCTGGTGGCCCGGTCAAATTCAGCCAGGTTCTGTGAGTAGCGAGCTTGCTGCCACCATTGACTTATTTCCCACTTTTTTGAGCCTTGCGGGTGGGAATCTCTTGGCAGGCCTTGAAATCGATGGCCATGACATGTCTCCTGTCTTATTTGAACACAGCCGGTCTGTCCGGCACCATTTTGCCTACTATCGTGGTACGCAAATATTTGCATTGCGGATGGGAGCTTTTAAAGCCCATTTCATGACCAAATCGGCCTATGGACGAGATCCAATCGAGACCCACGACCGACCTTTGATTTATAACCTTCAAGCTGACCCTTCGGAAAGATTTGATCTAGGTGAATCGAGGCCCGAACTTGTTACGGCTTTTGAAAACTTGAAGGTTCATTACCTCAATGAAGTGGAAGTGGCACCTTCGCGACTTGAGTCACGCATGCCCAAGCAATAAGGCTTTATTGGATTGGCTTTTAATTGCTTTCGGCATTCTCAAACAGGGATTATTTTATTTGGCGCCCTCAAACAGCATCCATGATCTCCCTCTTGCGTATGCTTGCCATAACTTTGTTGAATACCCTTGCGCGAGGGATTTGACTCAGAGAAGGAAGACTTTGGGAAGTATTCATATTGATGGTTGTGCTGATCTGAATCACCACGGCCCTTCTTGGTGACGTATTTCACCGTTTGCAAACACTAGCGAGCGAGTTAACGGACACAAAACGCGACAGCGGAGCAACCAAGAAATCCGCTATCGCGCTGTGTCCATTTGAGATTGTCCATCGTCTGCTCCACCAAAACGTTATGTTCATGGGGGCAGTCTTCAAGACAAAAGCGAGAGTTTTGTCGGGATGAACCGACTAACTAACGGTCTCTCTAATAAACTAAACGTAGGAAGTGGCCTTAACGTGTCATTTTTTTTCAGAAAAATCCATTTTTTGTCTTTTCACTCGTCAATAAACCCCTGTTTGCATAAAGTATTTGAATATGTTTGAGCAGGTCAAAGAAGAGTTAGTCGCTTTAAGAGAGAAACTTTCGCATCTACGGAGGTTTCTTTGACGAGGGTAAGCTAGACAAACGACTCATCGAGCTGGAAGCTCAGATGAGTCGCGAAGATTTTTGGAATGACAGGGATGCTGCGCAAAAACTTACGGATGAATCCGCCTCAATTCGGCGGAAGCTGGATCCCCTGAAAAAGGGTGAGACCCGATTGCAGGATATCGAAGTAATGCTTGAGCTGGGGGTCGAAGAACCAGAATCTGTTCAAGAAACAATCGAAGCCGATCTCACCGAAGATATTTCAGCTTTTCGAAAAGAATACGATGCCCTGGAATTAAGTACCTTATTGACAGGTCCACATGATGCAAATAATTGCATTTTAAGTATTAATGCAGGTGCTGGCGGGACAGAATCCTGCGATTGGGCAGACATGCTCATGCGCATGTATCAACGTTGGGGCGAATCGCGTGGATGGAAGGTAGATGTCACTGATATTCTTGAAGGCGACACCGCTGGAATCAAAAGTGCGGTGATGCTCATTTCGGGTGAGAACGCATATGGTTTTTGCAAAGCCGAGCGTGGTGTTCACAGGCTTGTTCGCATTTCTCCTTTTGACTCGAACAAACGGCGCCACACGAGTTTTGCCAGTGTGGACGTCATTGCTGAAATCGCTGAAACTGAGCAGGAATCGATTCCTCCTACTGAATTTCGTGTGGATACCTTTCGGTCTGGGGGCAAGGGGGGACAGAATGTGAACAAGGTGGAAACCGCAGTTCGCATAACCCACCTTGAGAGCGGATTGTCAGTTGCTTGTCAGACCCAGCGCTCCCAGCATCAAAATCGTGCTACGGCAATGAATTTGCTCCTATCCCGGATTTTTGCACTGAAACAGGATCAGCAAAAAAAGGACATGGAACGCTTCTATGGAGAAAAAGGCAGTGTGTCCTGGGGAAATCAAATTCGCAGTTATGTTTTTCAGCCCTACCGGATGGTAAAGGATTTACGAACCGGAATTGATACAAGTGATGTTCAGGGTGTGATGGATGGTAAATTGAATGACTTTGTAGATGGATGGCTGAGAGCAGGGTGTCCGTTGAAAAAAATTACGGGTATCGAGGAGGTAGATGCATGAGTATTCTAGACGAAATCGTGCAAACCAAATTAATAGAAGTATCACATCTCGAATATGATACGCCTTCCGAAGGTTATCTGAGGTCCAAATTAAATCAAAGAGGTGTTCGACCTTTTTTAGATTCCTTGAGATCGCCACGGCGTGGAGATGTCGCATTGATCGCTGAGATCAAAAAGGCGTCGCCCTCCAAAGGGGTCATCTGTTCTGATTTTGATCCTGTCCGGATTGCTCAAGCCTATCAGGATGCAGGCGCGACTTGCTTATCAGTTTTGACGGATGTGGATTATTTTCAAGGTTCACTGGAATACCTCAAAGCTGTCCGACAGGCGGTTGATCTGCCGCTTCTGCGAAAAGATTTTATTATTGACGCGAGACAGATTGAAGAGGCAATCGATTATGGTGCGGATGCAATCTTGCTCATCGCAGCCATCCTTGATGATCAACAATTAAAATCTCTCCATACGCTGGCGACAGGTGCCGGTTTGACCGCTTTGGTGGAAGTGCATGATGAGGAAGAATTAAATCGTGTCATGAGCGCTGGTTGCCTGCTGGTGGGTGTAAATAATAGAAACTTGAAAGACTTCTCAGTCGATTTGGAGACAACCGATCGCATGGCAAAACTATGGCGTGAATCCGGGCGACCTTCCGGTAGCGTATTGGTTGCAGAGAGTGGTATTTACTCGCACGAGGATGTTCTTGAGGTGAAAAAAGGAGGAGCTTCTGCTATCCTTGTCGGAGAATCCCTCATGCGTGATACTTCCAATATTCAATCTAAAGTCGTTGAGTTGCTTGGTTGAAGTCCCAGCACTATCCAGCGTATAAATGGTTTGTCCTATCGGTGCACTTACCATTAAATTCTAACATCCGTTATGAATAATCTAGAAACAATCTGTTTACATGGCGGGCATACGCCCGATTCCGCTTCTAATGCACGTGCAGTTCCTATCTATCGAACAAGCTCTTTTGTGTTCAAGGATACAGAGCATGCAGCCAATCTTTTTGCACTGAAAGAACTTGGTAACATTTACTCGCGCATCATGAACCCAACTCAAGATGTGCTGGAACAACGCGTCGCCTCCCTTGATAATGGAGCCGCTGCCCTTGCTTTGTCTTCAGGAACAAGCGCCATTTTTTACACTGTAATCAATTTGTGTCAGGCGGGTGATGAAATTGTATCTGCGAACAATCTCTATGGGGGGTCCTTCACTCAATTCAACGACATCCTGCCACAGTTCAACATCAAGACAAATTTCGTTGATTCCAATGACCCTGAAAATTTCCGAAAAGCAATCACGCCCAAAACCAAATTACTCTTTTGCGAAACTGTCAGCAATCCGGGGCTGGACGTTGCGGATATTGAAGCAATAGCAAAGATTGCTCATGAGCATGGCTTGCCGCTAGTGGTTGATTCGACCTTCACCACTCCCTACTTGCAGCGTCCCATTGATCATGGCGCAGACATCGTCATACATTCCTTGACTAAGTGGTTGGGAGGCCATGGTGCTGGCATTGGTGGAATTGTAGTTGATTCTGGCAAGTTTGACTGGAAATCCGATAAGTTTCCTTTGATGACACAGCCTGAGTCTAGCTATCATGGCGTGCGTTGGGCGCATGACCTTGGCGATTTGAGCCCCATTGCCTTCATATTGCGTATGCGTGTTGTGCCATTGCGCAATTTAGGGGCATGCATCACACCTGACAATGCATGGATGTTCCTTCAAGGAATTGAAACACTCACTTTGCGAATGGAGCGCCATTGTGAGAACTCCCTGGCTCTTGCAAAGCATCTGCAATCGCATCCAGGTGTAGAGTGGGTAAGATATCCTACTCTGGACGGTGACAAAAATAAGCCATTGGCTGACAAATATCTTGGAGGTAAAGGTGGCTCCATGGTCGTATTCGGCATCAAAGGTGGCGCAGAGGCCGGAAGTCGTTTTATTGAAAAGCTTAATTTATTTTCTCATCTTGCCAATGTAGGCGATGCAAAAAGTCTCGCCATTCACCCGGCTACGACAACGCACTCGCAGTTATCCGCCGAAGCTCAAAAAGCAGGTGGCATTACTCCAGAATTGATTCGTCTGTCCGTTGGCATTGAACACATAGACGACATAATCGCTGATGTCGATCAGGCGATTGAGGCTTCTACCAATGCCTAAGGCTTGCTGTGGAAACAGCCCAGACTCATTTCGCGTCTATCAGTTCAGAGAGTGATCCTCTCCAACTTTTCAGCGGTGATCAATTGGTCGCTGCTGAAGTTGCTTACGAAACCTATGGCGCACTGAACGAGGCCAAAGACAACGCGATCCTCATCTTTCACGCCCTGAGTGGCAGTCAGCATGCTGCTGGTCGCAACGAAGCGGTTGAAGGTGTCGAGCGCTACTGGACTGATGAATGTCATGAGGGTTGGTGGGGAAATTTCATTGGGCCAGGGAAGGCTTTGGACACAAGTCAGTTCTATGTGATCTGCGCCAATTATCTGGGAGGCTGCTATGGTTCAACGGGGCCATCCTCTCTGGATCACGAGACAGGAAATCCGTTTGGCTCTAGATTTCCAAGCATTGCCATCCGAGATATCGTTGATTCGCAATCGAAGCTCTTGAATGCTCTGGGAATTGATTGCCTACACGCTGTTGTAGGAGGTTCCATGGGCGGGATGGCTTGTTTGAGTTTTGCGACTCGATATCCTGATCGCGTCAACGTGGTTATTCCCATGGCAGCTAGCCTTTACGCCACAACGCTTCATCGCATTCACAACTTTGAGCAGATTTATGCGGTTGAATCTGATCCTAATTTTCAGGGCGGTGATTATTACGGTGGTGTATTTCCTGATCAGGGATTGGCTCTTGCAAGGATGATTGCCCACAAAACCTATGTATCACTATCAACAATGGAAGATCGGGCCAGAAATGAAATCGTTCAGCCCTCGAGCGGATTCAAGCATTATCGATTCAGCCACCCCATCGAATCCTATTTGTTGCATCAAGGAAGAAAGTTTGTCTCCCGCTTCGACGCCAACACATATCTCCGCTTGTGTGAAGCCTGGCTGCGTTTTGATCTATTGAAGGAGGCAGAGAGTGATAGTTATCAAGCGCTTTTTTCTTCCTGCAAACACCAGAAGTACATGATTTTCAGTGTGGATTCAGATGTGTGCTTTTATCCTGAGGACCAGGTGCACATGGCACGTATTCTGAAGCAAAACGATATTCGTTGCCGGCATATTACGATTCACTCCGAGAAAGGTCATGATGCATTTCTCTTGGAACCCGAGCTTTTGGAACCCCACTTGAAGCATTCGCTTGAAAATCCTTGGTAGGTTTTTCCATGCCCAGTTTCAGCAAATAAAAACCGACGGAAACGAATTTCCGCCGGTTTTTTGTAATGATTTATAGTTAAAAAATCAGTGCTAAAATCTGATGACCATGTCCACAATGTAGCGTTCATCCATGATACCCTCATCGCTTCCAACACCATTTTCATAAGAGAGTCCGAGATCGACTCTGTCATGCAATCTTGAGCGGAACCCAAATCCAATGGCGCTGTAAGTGTCCCCTTCCGCTGCAGCAGAACCAAAGTTAATCAAGTCATATCCCTCGACAGGTGCCGCTTCATCTCCGCCTGAGAGCACTGTAAAGGAGTTGAATGCGATAAACGGAATAAACCACTTGCAGGTGTAGTAATCAACCTGAGCACTCCAGTGAAGGAAGGAGGACTCCTCATCGTTGTCATTGGGTATGCGGGCACCCACGCTACCTGTAAAATGAAGATCATCAAATCCTTTCATGGCCGAAACAAATACATTCCATTCCCCATCACCGTTGTTCTGGAAAATGCCACCCGAACCGGAGGGTAACTCCAATTTGAGTCCAGGTGTGATCAATAATTGTTTCTCTTCATCCTGTCTCTTATACACATCTCCGAGCCCACGAGACCGAGGCTGATCT
>OJCR01000086.1_pt1 | contig 48410 bp, 32 predicted proteins | sample 1591611 | NCBI WGS metagenome assembly OJCR01 (sample SAMN05416815, study PRJEB24817) | seawater metagenome | isolation source: Sea water | place: Canada:Atlantic | collected 2013-07
GAGCCTGAGCCTGAGCCTGAGCCTGAGCCTGAGCCTGAGCCTGAGCCTGAACCTGAACCTGAACCTGAGCCGGAGCCTGAGCCGAAACTTGACGCTGCATTCACCAGCCCGGGTGACCACGAAATTTTTGAATTAAATTTCAATCATACGTCGCCGGTGGTTGAGATCCCCATCGAACTGGATGTGAACCATGCGAACCCCATCGTTTCTATTGAATTGTTTGCCAACCAGCAACTCATCCATCGATTCACCCGCAGTCCTTTTCGAATTATGTGGGCAGTGGAGGAATCGGGTGCATTTCTATTGGAAGCCAAGATCGAAGATGCTGCGAATAATGTCATCTGGGTAGATCCCATCCAGGTGCAAGTCGTCCATTATTCAAAGCAAGTTCTATTGATTGAAGAATCCAGCAACAGGCAAACTCAATCCATCAAAGAGGCATTATTCGATATGGGAATTCAGCTTCGAATTATGCATCCGGCACAGATCCATGCGGAGGATTTGATTGGAGTTGAGCTCGCCATATGGAAGGAGTCCATCACGGACTCCATTAGTTACCCAGAACTGACAAGCACCCTCCATCATTGGAACCTATCGGGCAACCCTGTCTACCTCATGACACAAGAGGCCCTGATAGCAGAAGACCGGAATAATCTCCCCACAAATGAATGGTACGCATTGGCAAACCTCCAACAGATAAACTTTGTTGAGGATACACTCATTACAGAGACTATTCATAACCCATCCAACGAGCCCTTTCTCATGGGTCAATACGGTGACATTCACACCATTCCGTTACGGACAAATGCAAGCGTCACAGCTCAGACCAGCCACCCTGATTTCATCCCCATCTTGACTCACAGATTGACCGGAGATGCCGTCATGGCCGCAGTCCCTGCCATGATAGAGGGATCAACCGTGAAGGGAAAAAAAGCAATCCAACTTTTCCCGATGATACCCGCAGATATTAACGGTGAAACCTCCACCTTGCGTTCACTCTTTCAGAACACGGTGTGTTGGTGCATGGATTGCGCTCCCTGCGAGAACATGGATTTATCCGTTGGCATATCCACTCCAAACCCATCCCCAAATCATGATACACATCAGAAGGTGTATGTTGAATTAAGACATCAAGGTGAGTGCAATGCCTCAGGAACCGTCATTGAGATACAGTGGTCTGAATCACTTGATCTCATTCAATGGAGTGCAAGCGCAGGTTGGATGGAGCCTATTCTTAACGGATTCCGATTACACCTTGGGGTTGTGACCAGCGCCAGCAAGGAAATATTTGAGTTCACATTTCAACCAGACTCAGAAACCTATTCAACCATCATGGCCATGGTAGATACCAACAACAGTGAACCTTATCAAAGAAACAACACAGCCATCAAAGTCATCCAGAACAGTCCGTCAATCATCGACACCCCTCTGGCAATTATTCCTCTGCCCGATCAACAGCATGCCTTATTTGCCCAAAACCCATTTCCAAATTCTGGTGAATGGAATATTGAATGGTCAACAGATTTGGTCAACTGGATGCAAATCTCACTTGATCAAGGAAACGTCATTCTTCCCCTCAAAGATGTTACCCCCACCGCAGAAGAAACACTTTTCTTCCGTCATGCACCATAAATTTTGGTTCAATTGATTGCACAAGTTTGAATTATTCAAGTGTAAATTGCAATTCCAAGGGCCTGTGATCCGATCCAACACGTGGCCCCACTTGATGATCCAGCAGTCGAATTGAGCGATCCACAAGACAGAGATCGATAGGAATCCCCATACCCGGCAAGGCAGATGGCCAGGTGGATGGAAACATAGACGAACCCGGCAAGGCATACATTAATTGATGTTGATTCAAAAGACGGCGCACCGGGGGATGCCACGGGGTCGCATTGAAATCACCGATCACGATACAAGGTTTCTTTTGCCCATGCAGATGGCGACTGAGGTTAGCCAGATAGTTATCTCGTGATTGTGTATAGTTTTTCCCAATAGGGGGAACAGGATGTACGGCGAGAACATCAAGGGTTTTTCCGTCCCGGAAACGCAGTATCATCTCAACCGCAGGCACCTCAAAAGCCTCCAGCTTTAATCGGGTATGGGAGTCGAATTCAAATCTGGAAAAAACGGCCATGCCAAAATTGTCTTCCCGCGGATGGAGTATCTGGTAAGGCCATCGCTTATTCAGAACCTCCATCGATTGAATCCATTGATCGTTGACTTCACTCAATAAGATGAGATCGGCATTCTTATCTAAAAGATAATCAATAACCTTCTGTTTTGCTTCATTATCCGATTGCACGTTCAACCAAATCAATGACAGTGATGGCACGGAAAAACCATCATGCTTGTGGTTCAGTGAGGGCCTCGCCCAGTCCCAGGGGGACATCACATAAAGATTCAGCCCTGCAATAAAAAATATTCCGAATACGTATCTGAATTGTTTCAACCACAAAGAAAAGATCAGCGCTAACGCGGCAAGCAGAACGTAATGCATTCTGAAATGATCCGCCAAAGCAAGCATCCAAAAATCAAACGGCAACAAAGGCAATATCGAAAAGATAAAACCGCCCCATGCAATCAATGGCATTACATACCTGATCCCTGTTTTTCTTCCTAACAATCCATTCGGCATTGTTTTATTTACACCTCGGATATATGATGCGTTTCACAATAATTATGGCTTTGCTGGAAATCACCCATCTGAAGAAAAATTATCGGTCTCCGGACAATCAGATCCACACGGTGCTGGATGTTCCCGAATTCTCCATGCAACCCAAAGAGCAAGTGGGACTTTGTGGCCGCAGCGGAACTGGGAAAACGACTTTCCTTCACTTGATTGCAGGCATCCTCACCGCCAATGAAGGTCAAATCAAGCTGGATGGTCAGGATATTCAATCGATGCGGGAATCGGAGCGGGATCGAGTCAGGGCGTTCCAAATAGGCTATATTTTTCAAACCTTCAATTTACTGCAAGGCTACACCTGCTTGGAAAATGTCCTCCTCGGCATGAGTTTTGGTCCGGGCTCCGACCGTGCTTATGCCACCGAATTGCTGCAGAAGGTAGGTATGGAAGACCGGCTTCACCATTACCCTCGACAGCTTTCAACCGGCCAACAACAGCGTATTGCCGTGGCTCGAGCTCTGGCCAACCGACCAAAGCTTGTGCTTGCAGACGAACCCACTGGGAATCTGGATCGGCAGCACGCGATGACCGCGCTCCAATTAATCCGGGAGGTTTGCAAGGCAAATGGAGCCGCCCTGTTACTGGTAAGCCATGACAGGCACATCCTGAAGTCGTTCGATCATTGCTGGGACCTTGCCACCATCAACAAAGCAAGTAAGGAGGCAGATCAATGACTTTGTTAAGGATTGTTTTGAAAAGCCTGAGACAGCATCTGCTGTCTACCACCATCACTTCTCTTTCCATTGCCCTTGCAGGAGGGTTAATCCTCTCAGTCTGGATCATCAAAGATCAATCCAATGCTGCATTCACCGATGTGAATGCAGGTTTTGACGCAGTACTCGGGGCTCGTTCGTCAAAACTACAACTCGTGCTTAACTCTATTTTCCATGTCGAAGCATCTCCAGGTAATCTTGCCTGGGAAGATTATGAAGACATTCGCAAACATCCCGGAGTTGCAAGCGCGATACCGATTGCGGTAGGAGACAATTACAGGGGTTTCCGACTTATTGGAGTCACCCCTGAATTGTTTACGGAAACGCAATATCGTGAAGGAGCCAAATATGCATTGGAGCCAAACGGACGATGGATGGATCCTTCACGACGTGAGGCTGTCGTGGGTGGCTTTGCAGCTGCACAATTGGGACTCAAGGTGGGAGACAACTTCCATCCTTACCATGGATTAATTTTCGATGAGGAAAAGGAGCATGCAGAAACTTACGTTGTTGTTGGCATCATGAAGCTAAGCAACACCCCATCAGACCGCGTGATCTGGATACCTCTGGCCGGATTGCAGAAGATGAGCGGACACAATCCTGAATCCGCTTCGGATGTCAGTGCGGTTTTGATCAAGCTTCGAAATCCCCAATCAGGTTTCAGGCTTGATATGATGTATAACAAACAAGGGAACCGCCTGACATTCGCCTGGCCTATTGATCAGATCATGGCTCAACTGTTTCGCAAGATCAGCTGGTTTGACAAAGTATTGGAAATAATCGCTTATCTGGTTGCTTTGGTAGCTGCGGGTTCGGTGCTTGCGGGAATCTACAATTCCATGAATGAACGAAAAAGGGATATTGCCATACTGCGTGCACTTGGCGCCCGAAGACGTGTCATATTTGGAGCAATCGTCTTTGAATCCACATGCATTTCTATCATTGGAATGGTCATGGCATTTGTGTTTTATGGCATCATTTTTACCACGGCTGCGGCTGTCATTCGATTTCAGACCGGTGTTGTGCTCAATCCTTTTGCCTTGCACAGCGCACTGATATGGACACCCGCAGGTATGATTGCACTTGGAGCGTTGACAGGTTGTATACCTGCCGCCAAAGCTTACCGAACCCCTGTTGCCGAAAACCTTCTGCCTGTATCATGAGAGCTGACCTTCCATCCTCTGCTGCTAAAATTATCTCTCTTTTGACAGTGGCAGTCATGTGTATGATCGGATGCGGGAAATCAGCATCAAATCCCCCGCTTGCAGAACATTCACACGATCACGCAGCCCATGGTCATCACCATGAGCCTCCCCATGGTGGAACAGTGATTCGACTGGGGGATGAATCATTTCACATGGAATGGGTCAAAGATCTCGAAGCTGGGGTCATGAGATGCTTCATCATGGACGGTCATCTCGAAAAATTCATCCGCATCACGCAGGCATCCTTTGACGTATCCGTGCATCCAGCCGATGGACCGAAGCTTCAGTGGACTTTTCATGCCGCGGGAAATCGAGCAACGGGCGAGCAGGTTGGAGATACTTCTGAATTTCACGCTCAACTGTCTGTACTTCCCGATAAGAATACATTTGAAGGAAATATCCTTGCGGTCCATATTTCAGGACAGCAATTTGATAATGTCGCCTTCAAATACCCAGAGGGAAACGAGACACACTGAGCACCATGCAGGATCGGTTTTGACTGATTGAATCAATAAACATGAAAACCAATAAATTCACTCATGCATTCAGGGCGCTTTGCAGCGTGGTAATCTGCCTCATCCTGATAACAAGCCTGGGGTGCTCCGATAGTTCCCCTTCCTCAGCAAACGTGTCGCAAGCGCCACAGGGTGAGTTGATTCAGGGAGACCCCATTGAAACCGCTCAAGAAACACAACTTTCAACCCAAGCGATCGAGGGAACGCCGGATACCAAACCTGCTACTGTCGCTGCGGATCACGCTGCCATCCGGACAACGGAAATACCCGTTGACAATACTTCTGTGCTTGAATCGAACGAAGTCACACAGGCGACAGGTCAAGTCGTAGATACAGCATCTGAGCCCGAAGTGCTTCTGGAGATCGTGAAGGAAGATGCCGATTTAATTTCAAAGGATGGAGATTATCTTTCCATCAGCTTTGATAAACTCGCTTCTTTCGAATACACCATGCCAGAGGACCTGACTGAGCCAGTAGCAGACGAAGAAGGTCAAGTCTACAAAGAGCAGATCCCCGCCTCAATCAAGGCATTGAATGACAAGCCTATTTCACTCAAGGGTTTCATGCTGCCTTTGAAAGTTGAGAAAGGAAGTGTCACTGAAATGCTGATCATGCGCGATCAATCCATGTGCTGTTATGGCACCGTGCCGAAAATAAATGAATGGGTCAGCGTTCGTATGGAAGAAGAGGGTGTTAAACCCGTGATGGACGAACCTGTCACCATTTATGGCACATTGAAAGTGGGTGAAGTTCTGGAGAATGGCTATCTTGTAGGCATTTACGAAATGGATGGACAAAGCATGAGCGTCGAAAAAATTGACTAGTGACCTCAAGCCGAACATTTTCCTCACCTCCATATTGAAAAGATCAACACACCACGAAATTCTCGTTAAAATAACATACCTCACCTAAATCAAGTTGGAGCTGAAATCATTCGCAGCGCCAGAATCAGGAGGCCTCGCTGGGGCAATGATCTTCATGCTTGCTTGACTGAATGACACGAAGCTGCTTCTGCACTTGGCACAAGGTTTTGAAAGTGGCAGGATGATCTCAAACATGCTCGATTGGACAAACATATTTCGTTACTTGCTGTGCCTGTTCTGGGTGAATGGTGGTTTTCTCTTTGCTGCTGACTTTTCGGACGTCGAATGGGAAATCGTCCCCACAGACGAGGGTGTCTGGTCATTTAATCATGAGACCAACATCGCCACTGCCTTTTATGGCGTAGCAATCAACATCAATGACCCATCTTCCGGAGGGGCATCGATTCAAGCCGATCGCATCACAATCGATGCGGAAATCGGGGATATACTTGCTGAAGGAAATGTCTCCATGCATCAAAACGGCGTGGTATGGCGGGGTGAAGAGATTCGTTACAACTATATAACGCGCATATTGGCTGCAGGAGCTTACCGGGCAGGCCAATCGCCTTTTATAGCATCTGGAACTGAACTTTACGCAGATCCCACGGCCGGCAATTATCGCATAGGTAGCGCTTATGTAAGCACAGACGATCATGAGGAGCCATTTTTAAAGGTGAAAATGGAATCGGTTGATATTATCAATCAGGAACGTTTCGAAGCCCAGGGTTCAACCGTCTATGCAGGGAAAGTCCCGTTGATTCGTCTACCCAAGTTACGGGGAAACCTCGATAGAAGCAGTAGTCAATTCAATACCACCCCTGGATATCGCTCCAGGTTTGGTTATTTCCTTCTCAACGAATACAACTGGCAAACCTCCGAAAACCTGGATACGACATTTAACTTTGATTACCGCACCAGCCGAGGTTTTGCTGGAGGCCCCGATTTTGATTATGATTTGGGTCCCGTTTGGGGTTCTGGCGAGCTACAGACATACTATCTAAATGATCGGAATACAGAACTGGATGCGCAGGGAAATCGGATCACCAATGACCGCTTCCGTTTTGGGTGGTTTCATCAAGCGCAAATCAACGATCAACTCACCGCAAAAGTTTCTATTCAAAAAATGTCCGACTCATTGCTGAACCGAGATTTTTTCGAAACCTTCCACAGACAGAACACGCAGCCAAAATCATACATTGAGTTAAACCAACAGTGGCGTAATTTCGCGCTGAGCGCACTTGCCCAACCAAGGATGAATGATTTTTTCAACCGCGTCGAACGGATACCGGAAATCAAATTCACCGGGTTGAGGCAACAAATCGGGGTCACTCCTCTGTTTTACGAAAGTGAAACCTCAGCTGGCTATTTCTCGCGTGAATACATGTATGACAATCTCCCGGACTTTGATGCGGCCCGATTTGACAGTTTCCATCAAATGCTTTACCCGAAAAATTATTTTGGCTGGCTGAATTTAACTCCCAGAATTGGCGGTCGCTACAGTTACTATTCTTCCACGACGGGAACCGGAACAACCTTGAACGAACAGACGCGATTTATTTTCAACACCGGTACTGAAGCCTCTGTAAAACTATCACGTGTCTTCCCTCAATACAAAAGCAACATTTTTGACGCAAGGGGCCTGAAACACGTTGTCGTTCCCTCCGTAAATTATGTTTTTGTGCCTGAACCTAACGCACGCCCAAACAGTATTCCACAGTTCGATTACGATATGCCCAGTCTGCGCATGCTACCGATTGATTTCCCAGCGTTCAATGCCATTGATGCCATTGACACCAGCAATGTGATGCGAGTTGGCTTGCGCAACCAACTTCAAACCAAACGAGGTGAAGATGAAATCATCGAGAATCTTGTTTATTGGAATTTATTCGCTGACTGGAGACTCCATCCTGAAGTGGGACAGGATGATTTTGCGGACATGACTTCAGATATCAACTTCCGTCCCCGTTCCTGGCTCAATATGGGGTCGCAGGTGCGTTACAGCCTGGAAGATGAGGATTACCGTCTGGCAGATCAGAGTATCACCTTGACGCCCAATGACACTTGGAGTCTTCAAGTTGGAAATATTTTCATACGCGACGAACCAACCTACTGGGGAACTGGGAATAACGCGTACTACACCCGCTTTTATTATCGCTTGAACGAAAACTGGGGTGCACGCATCAACCATCATTTTGAAGCACGGGATAATCGGATGGAAGAACAATCCTACACCGTTTACAGAGATTTCAGAAGCTTCACCGGCGCTTTGAGCCTTCGAATGCGCAATCCTCGCGAAAATCAGGAAAGCGACTACACCATCGCGCTCGTCATCTCCATGAAAGCATTTCCGAGATTCGACCTGAACAGCGATATTAATCGCCCGACATATCTGTTTGATGGTAATTAGCAAGACGGTCTGTTCTAACTATAGAATGACCAACTCTTTACTCTAACGCGAAAACGAGTCAGGGAGCAACCAATCTACCTTCTCTTGATCGCATGTGGGTTATCTGTTTGTACCAATGCGCTCTGAGATATGCTTGTAATCCAGAAAATCTTCGTTATTACTATGATAGATAACCCCCAAACATATTTATTCAACCCAAGATAGTCATGAAACAATCAATGTTACATGCAGCCACCTTGGCTGCGCTCATATGCATTACATGGTCAGGTTCATCAGCTGAAATACCGGTTACCGATGGTTTGGTAGCGCAATGGGAATTTGATGAAACCAGCGGATTAACCGCCAGCGATAGCTCAGGAAACAACAACGGCGCTCTCATCAACTTCGCTGATGATGGTTCACAATGGGTCGCCGGAAGAAACGGCGGTGCAATCGCATTCGACGGATCGAATCATATTGAAGTACCGGATGACTCGACCATTGGAGGCGATATTACAAGCTCAATGACCATTATGACCTGGTTTAAATCCAATGTTGAACTGGCGGCAAATGGAGCAGGAAACCGTATGCTTGAGAAAAGCAATAGTTACTTTCTTCTCCAAGGGGTTGCCAATGGTGGCATGAACTTTTTGGTGAAGGATGGTGGTTCAAATAGAACGGCGGGCATAGGAGAGACATTGAACGCAGGTGTCTGGTATCACATTACAGGTGTGGTAGACGAAACTGAGATTCGTGTCTATATCAACGGCGTGCTCAAGAACACCGTTAATATTGGGGGGCCTGTCGATGACGCGCAGCTGCCTCTTTTTATAGGGTCCGACGATTCCGGTAACCACTTCAACGGTCTCATGGATCAACTACTGATCTACAACCGCCCTGTCAGCGAAGCTGAGATCAACAACATTATTGCCAGCAGTGAACCACAAGGAGTGCCAGTTGTTGCAACTGACCCTCAATCAACAACCATATTTGAAGGTAGCACCCTGTCATTGCAGGTGGGCGCAGATGGGGAGCAACCCCTGAGTTTTCTATGGTATAAAGGTGACGAAATCCTTAGATCACAGACCACTGACAAATTACTCATCACCGATGTTTCGACAAAGGACGCTGGAGACTACCGTGTTGCCATAAGCAACAATGCTGGAGAAATCAAAAGTGCTTCAGCAACAGTCACCGTAACTCCTGTCACTGGATTGGAAACGGGTCGCGTGGCTTATTGGAGTTTTGATGAATCCGGTGGATCAACCGCGGCAGACGGTTCTTCTAATCGTAATGACGGAGAATTACTTGGATTTGCAGGCAATGGTTTCACCAGTGCCCAAGTCAACAATGGATTGAATTTTGACGGTTTGGGTGCACTGGTAGCGGTTGGTCACGACGACAACCTGAATCAGATAAAAAAGGAAGCCTCCATCGCTTTCTGGGTTAAACCTCGATCTTATGGAGAGATAGAAGAAGCTGGTAGTTATACCCGAGCTTCCAGCTACATTTTACGCAAAGGCAACCATCTCGGAATTCGCTTAGTCAATGATCCGGGAACCGTCACGCGCACTCTCACAGTGCGTGCAGGAGATGGCGATGACAACGGAGGGGTCCAAAAAAAGGGATGGGAAGTGAATGCTCCTCAAGGTTTGATTCTATTAAATGAATGGCAACATTTCACCATCGTTTACAAAAACGACACGGTGACCATGTATAAAAACGGGATTCCCTTGGCTGAACCTGCTGAAGGCCATTTAGGCGCACCGAATGATCTTCCTCTGACCATGGGTTCCTATGATGATGTGGATACCGCTCTTCGGTTCCTTGATGGCGCGTTGGACGAACTTTCCATCTGGCAACGCCCTATCAGTGAAGCTGAGATCCTGGAAGTTGCCGGAAAAGACATCGCCGGTGCTCCCGTCATCGAAATTCAACCCGCAGCACAAAAGAAACTCGAGGGTACTAGCGTCACCTTCAGTGTTGTTGCAACGGGCATGCGGCCCGTGAGCTACCAATGGCTGCATAAAGGCCAATCCATTGAAGGTGCAACTAATCGCCAACTGACACTTCAGCGACTACTGCCATCAAATGCCGGTGCCTACTCAGTGGAAATCACCAATACCCAGGGAGCCGCAACAAGTGAAAACGCCGTGCTCACGATCGAGGAACTGGGAGCCATTACCAGCGGCCTGGCTGCTCATTTCACCTTTGATGAAACCTCGGGAGAGACAGTTGGGGATGTAACGGACAATAAAATGTCGGGTACACTTTTCAATTTTGATGATGGAGCTTTTCAAACAGGTATGATTGGCGGCTCTTTGTTTTTCGATGGAGAGGATGATTTTGTTGAAGTAACGCACAGCGATCTATTGAATTTGACCACCGATGCCACTGTTTCTGTCTGGTTGAATCCCGTGCTATTTTCGGGCGGCAGCGACTTTGATCGAGTGATAAGAAAGGATGTCAATTATGATTTTGTTCTTATAAAAGGAGGTGTTGCACGCGTGCATGGCATCGGTAAGACACCTTACTCCTCTCCGGGAAACACCGTGGATGCCGAAATCTGGCAGCACTTCGCATATGTCGCAAAATCAGGCACCATACAGTGGTACAAAAATGGCGAACCCGTTGGCAACCCATTAAACGGGCGACTCGGAGAATTGAACACGCTTCCACTGGTATTGGGGAATTACGAGATCGAAGACGACAGCTGGATCAATCGCCCATACCAGGGAGGAATGGATGATTTGGGTATCTGGCAGCGGGCACTCTCTGCCAATGATATTCTTTCAATCTATGCCAATGGACTCAGTGGGAAACCTTTATCAGAAGAGCTCGATCCAATCACCATTGAGTCCTTTGCAGCAGATGGAGACAATTTTACACTTTCCTTCTTCACCCCTTTCTCAGCGAGGAGTCATTCCGTACAGATAAAGGAGACTATGGACAGTCCCTGGAGTGATCTTGAAGGATTATCGATGGAAGACCAGGGAGATGGACGCTTTTCCGTAACCTTCGCCAACCCAGAAAACATGGGCTTCTATCAAATCGTTTCATTGCCACCGCCACCTGTCTTCGAAGATGACTTTGAATCGGGAGCAGAGGGATGGACTCATGGAGGCAGTCAGGATGAATGGGAACTCGGCACTCCAACCGCGGGTCCAAACGGAGCTGCATCCGGTTCGAATGCTTTCGCTACTGATCTCGATGGTAATTTCGAACCAAACACAGATGCGTGGTTACTTTCACCGGTTATTGATCTCACCGAAGTCACGATCGCCAACCTGTCTTTTTCCGAATTTCATGCGGTGGATGTGGAAATCGATTTCCACAATGTCAGCGTAAATATTCTGGATGGAGATTCAGGGGATCTCATCCAGCAAGTATTCCTTCAGGCAGGCAGCACAGCTGACTGGACCCAAAGAAACATACGACTGGCAGGCCCGAATGCGGGTCGCAAGATTCGTATTGAGTTCAGGTTGGTCACGGATACCGTTGAACAAAACTTCGGGTTCTACATTGATGACGTGATCGTCACTCCGAACTAAAGTATACGAAATCTTTTTTTACTCAGCGGGAGGGCGACAGCCTTCCCGCTTTTTCGTCATAAAATCGAATATCCTCGTTGGTTTGATGAATAAAATTCAAGCCACTTGAAATCGATCCGGTGAGTAAGGAGCGGGGTCGATATGCGTTTTCTTTTTGGTAACAATTTCAGCTAGCAATCTGCCAGTCGATGGGGCAAGACTCAGGCCAAGCATATTGTGGCCCGTAGCCAAAAATACGTTATCCAAACCGGGAACTTGTCCAATGATGGGTAAACTGTCCCATGTCATCGGCCGCCAGCCATACCAGGTTTCAAATATTTCTTCGGTCCACGGTTGTTTTAAATAGGGTTCGGCCGAGCGTTTGAGCTGTTGAATTCTTTTATATGGAATGGATTGATCAAACCCGACAAATTCCATCATCGAACCCAATCGATAAGCATCATCAAAAGGAGTCACCCCAACTCGATGCTCAGGAAAAAGCATGGGGTATTGAGGACAGACCTCCGGACGTTTCATCGTGACTGAATATCCTTTGCCCGGCTGGATCGGAATCTCAATCCCTAGTTCAGCTCCCCATTCACTGCTCCAGGAGCCTGCTGCAAAAACGAAATGATCGCATGTGATGGGGCCATTTGAAGTAATGACAAATTTAATCCGATGTGATTCCCGTTCAATAGAAATCGCTTTACAATGTTCGATAAACTCCACTCCCTGCGCCTGCAACTGAAGTTTCCACTCAGCACACAAATGATCCGGGCGTAACATGGTATCACCTTCGTAAAGGAAGGCTCCTGCCAGTCCAGGCTTCAAAGCAGGATCCAATAACGGAAGTTCATCTCCTTCCACTCGACGAGCCGCCACGTTGAACTCGTTCTTCAACAATTGATCGGTTTTCGCAAACTCATGCATGCCCTTCGCTGTCTGATTCACATAAAGCAAGCCCGATGATTTCCATTCGCATTCGATCGACTCCTCTTTCACCAGGTGGTGATATTCGTGCATGGAAGCATCTAGAATGGCTTTCAGATGATGTCCAGATTCCAGCATGACGCGGTGTCGACATCGGCGAGCAAATTCCCAGAACCAGCGCAAAACCTTGCGCTCAAACGTAGGTTTGACTCTGAATGGGGCGTCTGGTTGAAAAAGGGATTTAATCGCCACACGCAACGCAGCAGGCTCGGTCAATGGAAGCACATGGCTCGGGCAAATATAACCACAATTACCATGAGAGCATGCTCCTCCCATCGAACCTTGATCAATAACAGTGACTTTGAATCCACTGCGCATCAGATAATGGGCACAAGCAATTCCAATCACTCCACCGCCGACAATCAGTGCTTTTTCCGTGGATGCATTCATGCCTTGACTCATTCGATTCCTTTATTCATGCGAGCCATATTGCCCGGCTTTAAACGGGTCTTCTGGCGAATGAAGCAAGTTTGTTTCACCGTAGACATAAGCGGTACCAGTGATCGATGGAATGATGCGCTTGTCATCGATGCGTTTGTAATTGCCTTCAAACCGACTTCCAATCACACTTTCCTGAATCCAGGTATGTCCTGATTCCCATGCCTTGTCGGCAGCCAAACAGGCCAGCTTGGCACTGGTTCCCGTACCGCAGGGGGAACGATCATAAACACCTCCGGGACACAGCACAAAATTACGGCTGTGCGCATCCCTGGCAACGGGCGCTGAAAACATTTCAATGTGATCAATCGCTTCCCCATTGTCGCCGGTGATTCCATGCTTATCAAGATGCCTTCGAATTTTCATGGCTGTTCTTTGAAGCTCTTCGGTGTTTTCATTTATCAGCGGACAAGGACAGAAGGCTGTGAGGAAAAACCAGTTACCACCCCATGCAATATCCCCTTTAACTTCCCCTAGCTCATCAATATCCAAGGTCACATCTTTCTTAGCGCGCCAGCTGGGTACATTTTCAATCGTAACACAATTCCCCTCCTTGAGTTCAAAACTTACCTCACCAACAGGCGTATCCAGTCGATGATTTCCTTCGCGGATATGACCTATATGAGCCAGAGTGACTGCGACACCAATGGTTCCATGCCCACACATTCCAAGCAGACCGACATTGTTAAAAAAGATGACCCCACTGGCACACTCAGGATTGGAGGAAGGGCAAAGCAAGGCTCCAACCAAAATATCGGAACCTCGTGGCTCAAGAATCATTGACTTGCGAAAGTCATCAAATACTTTTTCAAATCGATCCGCCTTTTCACGCATGCTACCTTCCCCTAACTCCGGTCCACCTTGAATGATCACGCGAGTGGGTTCACCTTCCGTGTGAGAATCAATCACCCGCACGCTTGTATTAAGTTGAGACATGGAAGAAACAGAGAAAAGTAACACCCAAAAATGTTCACCAACACTTAGCAGCCAGTAGGTAGAAAGCTCGTCCCCTCCCAATTTGACCACCATGACTTAAACTGTTTGAGCTGATTCTCCGCATAGGCCTGTTGACTTGACGACAGAGCATCCGATTCATTGAAATGAAGTCTGAAGACCTCAAAACCTTCCAGAACCATCAGATACTTGTAATATAGCACCAGATCCGGACCTTCATCGAAGGCGGAAAGAACGGTAAAAGCTTCATCCAGTTCGGAAGCATAACGGCGAGCTTGGCTATCACCGCCAACGGCTGCTTTGCACAGTCGGATAAAGTGCAGTACTTCTTTGGGAAGAACGTTACCAATACCTGTAATGGCCCCCACTGCACCACAATGAATGAATCCATGAAACACTTGTGTGTCGACCCCAACCATCAGGGCAAGGTCTGATTTAGTATTGGTGATGTTTTCTGCTGCATAGGTCAGTGAATCTCGACCTCCAAATTCTTTGAACCCAATAAGGTTGGGGTAACGATTTTGAAGTTCAAAAAAAAGATCTGCTCGCGTTTCATATCCGTAGTAGGGACTGTTGTAGATGACTGCAGGCAAATTGGGTGCCGCCTCCAGAATGGTAGCAAAATGTGATTTCTGAGCGGCGGGGGAGGTTCCTCTTGAGAGTAAACGTGGAATCATCATCAAGCCAGCAGCACCGACCTCTGCAGCATGCCGTGCATGTGCCTCTGCTAAACGAGTGTTCTGGGCGCCTGTGCCAACAACAACAGGAACACCTGCTTCCGTCAGTTTCTGAACACCTGTTTGCCTTTCTTGATCTGTTAAAAGAGGCCAATCACCCATCGAACCGCAATAAACAACTCCAGACATTCCGGCATCCATCAGTTGTTTTGCTATGTCCACAAGCGCATCATGGTTGGGACTCCTATCCAGATTACAGGGAGTCATCAGAGCAGGAATACATCCGTAAAAACAATCTTTATTCATAAGATTAAGGCCAATTAAGCCGGTCATTTCATCTATCATGGAAGATAGACACACGCATTCATAACGAAATCAATGCATTATGCACAGAGGAAAAAAAATGCCAAATCAGAGAGCGATGGATGCTCGATAGAAAAGGTTCAAAGGGACACCATCCTGATTGGTTGGAAGAGGAATGCTTGTCTCGATGCCACTTGCAGCACCCAGAAATTCCCATGTCTGAAAATCAGAGGAAGATTCCACCCGATACCGCATGCCTTGTTGCCCCTTGATAACCAATAAAAGATGACCTGTCTTCCCTCTCGCAATGCTGATCCTCGGGGGAACCATCGGCAGACCTTTTACCGAAAGCGGCTGTTCGATACAGACAGGCTCCGTGTTGATCGATTCCGAACAAATAAGAAAGGAATATTCTCCTGGAGTCAGGGACCGAAGAAGCAATTGAACATCTACACCCTCCTCTTCGCCAGCGGGCAGACGGCCGAGGTTCAAGGAAACCCGATGTCCATCGAGTACACGTTTCCACCCCAGGCCTTTGGACATTTCAACGTCTTCAACAGTGACGCCGGGTGGAATATCGATCAACACACGCCCTGCTGTTGATTCACAAATACCGTTATTTACGATCTGAAACGATTGGCGAACCAATTCACCAGATTCCACTGACTGATTCCATACACGTGGCGAAACCTGAAGGTGAACACTGGAACAAGCGCTACACCTTAGTAACCAGCATATTGCGTTTTGAAAGAGGCGCTTGCGCTGAGTGGAACTATGCGAATCTCCGCCATCAATCAGAGGAAAGTTCTGAATGATCTTCCTAGGCTGATCAAAATCAGGTTCGGTTCCGGCAGGATAGCGAATGAATGTGTCGGATTTACCCGTAAAGGCAATCACTTCTGCTGATTCGTCAGCAAAAGCACGGTCGAGGGATACAGGCAGTTCAAACGATTCAACCATGCCAAAACGACCATTGAGTATGGATTTGAAAAAACCTCTCTCCTGCAATTCAAAAACATCACCACCCCATTCACCTCCAAGGGATTGCAGATGTGTCAATTCTCTCCATTGGTCCCGCTCGTCGCGTGACAAGGTGTCGGTACGAGAGGACAACCGGTTCCCCAGGATAAATATTGGAAGCTCAAAATCAACATAGGCTGTTCTCAAACTTTCAAGCAGTTGAGAAGTAACGCCTAACTCCGAATCTTCGATCCCAAGCACAAGATCGAATGACTTCAGTGAGTCCACGTTCAAATCAGCCATTGAGAAAAGAGTCATTCCAGCTCCCATTTCAAATAGTAATTCCTGTATGATCTCCGGGTCCTCAACAGGGGTTTCTGAGGTCAGCAAGGCTACTTGGCGACATGTATCAGAAATACCCGCGCGAATGGGTTCTGATTGTATCACAGAACCATCTTCCCGAAACGCATGGGCAGTGATCAGAAAATCACCCATCTCCTGAATATCCCATTGAAACAGGTAAGGCTGGGTATTTCGAACTCCCTTTAATTGATCTCCAGCGAACAAATACACCACAGTTCCCTCGGGCGCTCCTCCCTCAAGTGAAACACCTATTTCGATGGTCTCACCCCTGCAGGCCACGAACTGGTCTGCAGGTGATTGAATACTGATGGAAAATTCCGGAGGTCTTTCTATGATCTCAACGGTGATGGTCGGAGTCTCTGCAGTTGCCGTTTTATCATCTTCAATCTCGGCATGTAACTGCCACGTTCCAAGATGACTCGGTTCCCATTGCACTTCCTGTGAGGTATTGGAAGGGGGAGTAAGAGGTTTGCCGTTGGCATAAAAGGTGATTCGATTGATGCTCCCTTCAGGGTCGAGAGCTGAAACTTTGAGCATGATTGTTTCCCCTTCAAAGAAGGATACGTCATCCGAAGGCTCAATCCAGGAAATGGATGGAGGCTCATTGATTTCAGGAAGCACCGTTACCTGAAAAACACGCGTGATGGAGTGGTTCGCTCCCTGACCATCCGATAATGTAATTGATATTTCGGTCGCTCCATCAGCATCGGGAACACTCGTCAACTGCACCTCTCCAACAACATTCCCCTGACCATACAAGACCTCGACTTGAGAAATGATCGAGGTGTCAGCGATCAGCACTGAAAACTCAAGGGGTTGATCCTCCCAATGAGATCCATCAGAAATCCCAGTCAGCGCCACGCTCCTGACTGCTTCCCCAGGATTGAGAACAAGATCGTCAATTTGATTCAAAGATGGTCGGTCATTTTTTGGCCTTATCGAAAGTCGGAAAGAATCCTCGCTCATCGCCCCATCCGGATCCTTGACGATGACCTTAATGTTTACCACTCCAAAGGCATCGGACACAGGGGTCAGTTCAAGTTCGAATCGATCCCCTTTTCGAAGAAGGTTCAAACCATTCTCAACAGAGATGATGTCAGGGCGATCAGATTCAAATGACCAGATGAGCGTGTCCGAAGCATGATCGGGGTCGGACACACGCAGATTCACCAGTGTCATCCTGTCTTCGAACATGGTTCGATTGCGAATTGGGCCTAGTATGGGCGATTGGTTGGATACTTCTTGGTATTGCACCTCAACGAAATGCTCAACAATGCGCGGAGTTGCCTCATCCGTGAACAAGCGAACAGTCAACAATGAAGTGGAACCGGGATCTGTGGAGACTGGCACGTCATTCGCCCGCCAGAATTGGCCACCGAAAGACACCGGATGAATTTCATCTGGATCTACTGAACTGATCAATTCCATCCGATCTATGGGGATGGGATTGGCGATATTACGAAATATGTCAGCCAGTTCGGAGGCTGATTTTGCATGACGGAAATTGGCGCATGTTGCATCTGATATGGACTCCAAAAGCAAAGAACCAGCCGATAAAGATTCCCCCAGGTAGACTGTGTGAATTTTCACGCCCAGCTCCCTTGACATAAAAGCAGCATCTGCAGGACTGCCCTCCGAGGATTCACCGTCTGAAAATAAAATAATATTCTGAGCCACACCTACTCGCATTTTTCCAACAATTTCTTCCATGGAAATCTCCAAGGCTTGCTGAATATCGGTTCCACCTGATTGATCCAATGTTTCCAATTGCGTCAGGACAGAATCGAAGTGTTCGGTCAATGGCTGCAGTAACTTGGCGTTATGATCAAAGTCAACCAACCCCAGCCGGATATTCACCCCCTGAGGTAATGAAGCTACAAAATCGGATACTGCTCGTTGGCGCAGATCATCCGGGTCATTCTTCCTTAGACTTTCCGAACTATCCAATACCAGCATGAGATCCATCCCCTGAGAACCTGGGCTGAGCCCGATCGCTCCTTGTAGGGAGAGCTCACTCATACGAACGATCTCTCCTGACGCAGGTGAGGCTATGGTCAATTCAGGCAGGGGCAACTGACCTTCCCCTGCATCGGGGTTGCATCCATCGACTGAAGAAAAATCAAACCCATAGTTTGAGGCACTACTTGAAGGTTTGTAGAATTCCAGCGAATAGTTACCCGATTGGAGTAGTGACAAAAATTGCGCATTTGATTCAGTGGCCCGAAAGGACGTATCAAACAACTCAAGACCATCGGGAGCAGTGAGTCGCCACTTCAGGGTTTGCGACCGGGTAGCTAGTGTTGGTTTTAAATGCCATACCTGCCCTTTGACACCTTTGATTTGATAAATATCCCGAGCTCCAGGAGATTCCAATCTTCCAGCGCCTGTTGCCGGTTGATCAGGCAGGATAGAAAAACCGCCCGATTTGATTTCGAATACTTGAGGCTCTGGAACATCCCAGACCTGGAACGAGTACGCGCCAGTCCCCGCATGTTGAAACCCCCCGACAAGCAACTGGTAATCACCCCCTTTTTGGAGTGTGATTTTACCGGGATTGACACAGCGCAGGCACTCATCAAATAAGACAGTTCCTGAGTCATCCACCAGTTGCCAGGTCAAGAATCCAAGAGACCTCTCCGATTGAAGGACTTCAACGAATATTTCTTGCCCCGCTTCTGCGTAAAAATGGTAGACATCCTGTGCGCCCGGCACGTTGATGATACCGGCACCTTCTTCTGGCTGATTCGATTTCACCTCTTCGCCAACGGTCAAATCGAAAACTTCTCGACTGGGTACAGGTTGTATGTGGATTCGATAGTCACCCGTTCCACTGTTCAGATTCCCTCCAATGATCATGCGATAATCGCCGACATCTTCCAAAAAAATCAGCCCTGGATCACCGGAGAAAAAGAACTTGGAATAGATCTTTTGATTTGAAGGCCCATAAAGCTCCCATTGGGCAAATTGCAAGGGCTTGTCGGCTTCCATTAAATCAAGAAAAATCCAACCCGGTGCATCCATGGTCCAATGATAAACATCCTGCGCAGCCGAGGATTGGATCATTCCTGCGCCATTACCGTCGTTGAAAATTTCAATGGGATCTTTTAATGAAAGCTGAATTTCGTCAGGAGGAGGAATGCTTTCAAGAACGAATTCGTATTCTCCTGTAGCTGGATTGTTCTTGTCTCCAATAATGAGGTCAAAAACTCCAGAGGTTTCCAGAGTGAAAATCCTTGGTTGGTATTGGATTAGATCCCCAAAATAAAGTGTGCCCAGCGTAGGGCTCTGGAGGCTCCAGTTCACTGAATCAAGAGATGAATTAAAACTCAAAAGCCGAAAAATAAATCTCTGTCCTGCCTGAACTTCAAATTGGTACTTGTCACTCGCTCCCGGACTCTCAATGCGCCCAGCGCCGGTCGCGGGCAAGTCCGGCGATACGGTCACACCTAATTGAAGCTGAAAAACGTCAGGTTCAGGAACATGCAGCAAACTGAAGGAGTAAACACCAGTTTCGGTCAAAGAGGTATTGCCGACGACGATCTGGTGTTTACCAGTACGTGTCAATTTAATGTATCCTGGATCCTGACACCGAAAACATTCTAGAGATAATATTTTTCCACCTGGCCCTGTCACTGTCCAGATCATTTGCCGAAAAGACACTTCATGAGCAAGCATTTCCAGGAAAACTGTCTGCCCGGCCTTGCCTTCAAATAGGTAAATATCCTGGCCACCCTCTTCCTCAATGTGACCACTACCCAAAAAAGGTTGATCTGCACCAATGGTTTGTCCTAATGAGATCTCAAATGTGTCAACGTTCTGAGCATGGCTCTCCACAGCAAACAAAAAAGATGTAGAATAGATCAGAACAAATAAGAAACAGACGGACAAATGTTGCCTCTTTCCAAAGCTCGATTCCTGCGGGATCCGGACCATGTTTACGTTCCTTTGAAAATTCTGACAATCCATTTTCACTGCCTTCGCTGTGATAGCTGCTTCGTTAAAATGATGCGTTTGGCGCACAAGAGGAATACAATATACCACATACTATGCGATTTCTCCAAGCTCTTGCTTTACCACCTTACATCAGCGCCATCTGCAATCCATGGTAAATTTCCTGTTTGCCTGCCTTATCCCCGTTTGACAATTAGAGAGCGAGAACGTATAAACGACCTAGCATAACCGCGATAATACATAACAATATTTGTAAAGACATGGCAATCACAGTTGGAACAAAAGCTCCTGATTTCGTATTGAAATCCAAAAATAGTGAAGGCGTTTCTGACGTCTCCATCAGCAATAACAACGGTCAGAAAAACACGGTCATCCTGTTTTTCCCATTGGCTTTCACCGGTGTTTGCACATCTGAATTGTGCGACGTGACAGCGGGCTTGAGTCAGTATGCTGACTTGAATGCGGAAGTCATTGGCATCAGCGTGGACAGTCCGTTTGCTCAAGAAGCATGGGCACAGAAGGAAAACATTGGCATTACTCTGGCCAGCGACCTCAACAAAAAAACATCAGCGGACTATGGAGTCCTTCTGGATGATTTGATGGGATTTGGGGCAACTAGCGCAAGGGCAGCATTCGTGGTTGATAAAGAAGGCATCGTTCAATATGCAGAACAAACTCCCACTCCCAAGGACTTGCCCAATTTTGACGCAATCAAAGAGACGCTCCAGAAGCTCCAGTGATTTGTTTGCAAAAAACATCCTTTTCCATGAAACGGGACGCCCTGTGCGTCCCGTTTTTTTTTGACAAATTCGATTTTTACCCAATTATTTTTATTACACCTCACCTGATAGCATGAGAAGGAAACAATATCATGCTCGAATGGATCGAGAACAGAAGGAACGATCAAGGCTTTACTTTGCTGGAACTTTTGACGGTAATGGCGGTCATCGCCATTCTTGCAGCACTTCTCGTCACAGCTATCACCCAAGCCAGACAAAAAGTAAATGGAGCTGTTTGCCTGAATAATCTCAGGCAATGGGGCCTGGCTACTCATTTATATGCAATCGATTACGATGATTGGCTCCCCAGAGATGGGTCCCCCAACGGAACGTCTCTAAAAAGTGGTTGGTACATTGATTTACCAGTCATGCTGAACATCCCGAATTATCACCAAATGCCATGGCGAACGAATGCCAGCGCTTTATTGCCCAGAAGTATCTGGATTTGCCCAGCTAACCGGAAGCGAAGTAGTAGTAACCATCTTTTCCACTATTGCCTGAACGCCCATGTCAATGGATCCGGAACAGGAAATCAGATTCAATTAAGCAGTGTCCCCTCCCCTAAGACCACAATATGGCTTTTTGACAATGGAAAAAAAGCAGCGGTGGCCCAGCATAATAACGTGCATACCAACCTGCACAGCAGAGGCGCTCAATTTAACTTCCTCGATGGACATTCAGCAAAGTTTCCCAACACAGATTATTGGGACTTTCATCAAAACCAGGGAAAGAAACGAAATCCAAAACTTCGCTGGGAACCATTTTCAGTTCATTGAAAATGTCACTCTGTCCATCATAAGCGACAGGAAGCGGAATTACCGGGAACCAAACTGATGAGTATTTGACCGTTTCTTGCTTCCGAGGGTTCTTCAATGGTAACCATCTGCAATTTTTTCGTTTCTGTAATGATGAACATCGGAAGCGCTTCTCCGCCATATTGCTTCTGGAAGGATTCGAAGTCGAATGCTGCAGTAATCGGAGTACGCTTGATCAGGAAACCTTCATGCAACTTGGCGCCAAAGAAATCGTAGTTGGCCTCTGTTGAGAAAAGAGTACGGCCCTGCAGACCTTCAGAAAATGCCTCTGTTCTTTGGGATTTACTGACAACATCAGGCAACTGAAACACTCCTGTACGTCCAAACAATTCAGCAAAATGTATCGCTGCCAATGAGTTGATTCTGTGATTGGGAGTAAGTGCAATTAAGCGCCCAATCCCAGCCAGATCTAAATCATCAACTGCATCTTCGGCCAAAACACTCCCATAATGAACAGGTAGCCCGGCCATTCGGGCCTGATTGATATGCTGCCTGTTGTTATCAACCATCAGGACTCTAAATCCTTCCTCTTGAAGCGCCGCACCTAGTTTGCAGCCCATTGCATTTGCTCCCGCGATCAAAACGCCCTGAGGATCCGGGTTGGAGACCTTCAAGCGACGGGCAACACTGGCCGAGGTCAATCCATACACCAATACCGTTCCTACAATGACAACGAATATCACAGGTATCAGTAATTCTGCCCCTTTCATCCCTTCTTCGACCAGACGCATGGAAAATACAGAAGCAACTGCAGCAGCCACAATTCCACGCGGCGCCATCCATGAAAGAAACCATCGTTCAGTACTTTTGAGAGATGATCCTGCACACGAAAGCCATACAGTGGCTGGCCTGACAACGAACAAAAGCCCCATCAGAAACATCAGAACGCCACCAACGGGTAATGCTGAAAAGTCTGATAAATTCAACCTTGCTGATAAGACAATAAAGAGTACCGAGATCAGCACTACTCGAATATTTTCCTTGAATTCAAGTACGTGACGCATGTCTACACGCTTCTGATTGGCCAGGATCAAGCCCATCAAAGTGGTAGCCAGCAAACCCGCTTCATCATAAATATGATTGGCACCGGCAAAAGCCAGCACTGCAACCATCAAGGCAAATGGGCTGTGGAGGTATTCAGGCACCCAGTGACGCTTGTAAAAGAAGTAAACCCAAAAAGCCCCAATGGCCCCAGTCACTCCTCCTGCGAAGAATGTCTTCAGAAATCCCAGTGCGACTTGAACGGGGAAATTCGACCATTGCACTCCATCTGCACCTAAACCATGGTGAATTGTTTCAAAGACCAGCAGGGCAAGCAAGGCCCCGACAGGGTCAATCATGATGCCTTCCCATTTCAAGGCAAACGAAACCTGCCTGTTGGGCTGTAAATACCGCAGGAGTGGCATGATGACGGTCGGCCCCGTGACGACCAGGATGGCTCCCAGCAAAGCACATAGAGCCCAGTCCCAACCAAGACACAGGCGGGCCAATACAATGGACAGTCCCCAGGTAACGGCGGCACCGATGGTGACCAGCTTGATTACAACAGGACCCACATCATCCAATTCACGGAATTTAAGTGTCAAGCCACCTTCGAACAGGATCAACCCGACACTCATTGAGACCAATGGCATCAAGAGATCGCCGAACAAGGCATCCGGATCCACATACTGATGCCCCATCACGGGCCCGGCAATGAATCCAGCCACCAGAAGCATCAATATGGAAGGCAGTTTTAAACGCCATGCCAACCATTGAGACCCGATTCCCAGAAACAGGATCAGTGTCAATTGCGTCAGAACATGCTCAGACATAATGGTTGGCAGTCATGGATAAGATAATGGAACGCCCTCTCCACCTTGAGGGCGAAAGCGAGCATGGTTTCTGCGCTCTTTTCCTGAACGCGTCTTTATGAATTGTACGATTGAAAACTCGATACTGCTTTTCCGTGATCAAATCACCCAAGGCGCACGCATGGGCTGTTTGATGTACGAATTGGCATCAGCATCGTTGATGATCCTTTGCGTCTTGTTGTCGAAACGCAAGACACGCCCTGTCCTCAATGCAATTTTACCAAGATTAACTATCGTACAGGATCGATGACCATTTTGGTCATTGAGAGCAAATGGTTTTCTTTCTCTCACTGCCTCAAGAAAATCGGTAACCTGTGGTTCAGGATCAGGAAACTGTGCCAATTTCTTTTCAAAATCCGGTATATCTGATTTGAACCCCTTGAAAAGCTTGCCATTCGGTCCTTCGATGTAAGCTGCGTCTTTCAACTTATTTTCACCGTCCAATAGGATTTCACAGCCATCGGCATACTTGAAACGAATCCAACGCCATGCAGTTACCGCGTCTTTATCCTGAGGATCGGTGTCAGCTTCGATCTCGACCGGACTTTCGTGATCTTTACCCATGATATATTGGGTGGGGTCGATGTAATGCTGCCCCATGTCTCCAAGGCCACCTCCATCATAATCCCAATAGCCGCGGAATGTCGCGTGAACGCGATGCGGATGATAAGGCTTGAAAGGTGCGGGGCCTAGCCAGAAATCATAATCCAGTGCTTCCGGGACGGGTTGGGGCGTCAAATCAGTACGCCCGCTCCAACCATGCTTCCAGTTGAATCCCGTGGCTTGATTGAGAGTCACTTTCAGAGGCCATCCAAGCATACCGCTTTGAACCGCTTTTTTGATAGGTTCAACAGTGGTTCCCATACCGTAAAAACCAGAGCGAAATCGAAACCAGGTGTTGAGACGGAAAATGCGTTTGTTTCTTTGAACCGCTTCAACAACTTTTTCACCTTCGTAAATCGTTCTTGTCATTGGCTTCTCACACCAGATGTCCTTACCTGCCTCAGCTGCAGCAATCGAAATCAAGGCGTGCCAGTGGGGAGGGGTCGGGATGTGGACAATATCCACATCTTTGCGACTCAACACATCTCTGAAATCATGGTAACCCTTGACATCGCCTCCTGATTGATCGAGTGCCGTTTTTAGATGCCCTTTGTCCACGTCACATACAGCGACCAGTTTGGCGCCGGGGTTGATATTCTTTAAGTGACCACGTCCCATTCCCCCAACTCCAATAACGGCTTTGGTAGGTGTTTCATTGGGGCTTAACACCCCTTGGCCACCGAGTATGTGGCGCGGAACAATCTGGATACTTGCTGCCACTGCGGGCAAGGAGCCCAGAAAACTACGGCGGGTGAATTTCAGATGTTTTCTCATGGTTTGCTGAGTTTAATGTTTTGTGTGCAGACGTCAACTGGAAGTAGCCTCAATCGATTACCTTCAAATCATAATAGTTGCATAAATAATCCCAGATTTCAGCGGGCTCTTCAGCATAATGAAAAATATCCAAGTCCGATCTTGAAATAGTTCCCACCTCGACGAGAAATTCAAAATCAATCAATCGTTCCCAGAACTCTCGGCCAACCAGAATGACAGGAATCGGGTCCACTTTCTTGGTTTGTATCAATGTCAGGGCTTCGAATAATTCGTCCAAAGTTCCATAACCGCCAGGAAAGCAGACCAGCGCCTTAGCACGCATCAGGAAATGCATTTTGCGAACGGAAAAATAGTGAAACTGAAAACAAAGCTCCGGAGTAATGAAGGGGTTTGGATTCTGCTCATGTGGCAGAACAATGTTATGACCAATACTCTTTGCCTGCACATCGTGTGCACCGCGATTGGCGGCTTCCATGATTCCTGGCCCTCCGCCTGTTGTAACGACAAAATTACAAACCCCAGATATTTGACAATTGGACGAAACAATGCGCGCCAGGTTACGGGCCACATCGTAATATTTGGACCATTTGAGTATATGCTGAGCCGCCTTCAATTCTTTTTCGAGAGATTGGTCATTCGGCGAATTTTTCAATTGTGCCTCCACTTCTTCAAGCCGTGCTTGAGCCACATCCTTGGCAAGTATCCGTGAACCACCAAACATGACAATGGTTGATTCAATTCGATGCCATTGCTGAATGGTTTCCGGTTTTTCATACTCGAGATGCAAGCGCACGCCTCGCATCTCATCAGTCAAAAGAAATTCTTGGTCTTGGAATGCCAACTTGTAAGCATGCGATAGAGTTTGCGGAGTTTCAGGGCTTGTCTGAGCATCTTTCACAGCAGATGCAGCCGCGTGATAAGCCTTATTTTCGAATGAGGGAGGTATGTTGATCTTGTTCATAGATTCAAAGGGGTTGAGGTGGCCAATCTGCTTCAAGTCATATATTAAAACAAGCAGAAAGCTGGAGTGACACGCTCAGCAAGGCCACATGATCTGGAATGTAAACTTTAAATTGAAACACCCAGCTCATGAGCAACAGACTGATTTGATTTTACATCCTTGAAACGATCAGTTTGGAAACTCATGAGAGAAATTCGAAGCTCTATTTCTCGCTTTGATGGGAGGGAGCTCAAGTGATTCAGTGGATCAGAAATTCATGGCACAATTTGCCTCCAATGTGTACTGTAATCGTTATGTGGACTTCAGGACTCCAGTCTTGAATTCTGGACTCCGCATAACACAACAAAACAGGCCATCATGCATCTGCCAATGGATTTCCTGGTAAAACCATCAATGCCACCCATCGCCCTGAGATCGAGTGTTCAGATGATCTTCTGGACATTGACATGGCTATGGACAGCGGATGTAAGCGCGGCTGCAAAAAAGTCTCCCCTGCCGGCCATAAGAGAGAATGTCGGCATATCCATTTCCCTTCAGCAAGTGGTGATCAAGGGCACGGAACTGGAAGTGATTCCCTTGGCAGAAACAAAACCACCCATTGTGTTGCGAATTGAAGCGACGTGGCCCCATGGATCCAGTTTTCGTTATGATTTTTCATTTTATGGGCTGGAGCCTGGTAATTTTGATCTGAGATCTCAACTCAGAAGAAAAGACGGCTCCTCATTGGATGCGGTTCAATCCATACCTGTCATCATTGAATCCATCCTGCCGCCGGGAAAGTCAGAACCTGCCCCTTTGAAGCATCATTCCCTTCCTGCGATAGGCGGTTACAAGCAATGGATGATCACTCTTGGCATCCTATGGATCCTGGGATTGATGGGAATCCTTTGGTGCATGCGCCAGCAGAAAAGAACAAACGGAAGCAATACAAGACCAGTGCCAACTTTGAGTCTCGGAGAGAAACTGGAACCGCTGGTCAAAGCGGCAGCGGCAGGAGGCGTTTCCAGTAGTGATAAAGCCGAGCTGGAGCGACTTCTGCTGACCTTTTGGAGCAAAAAACTCGACCTTGAAAAGCTCAAATCTTCAGAACGTATTCAAAAACTGAAAAAGCACCCTGAAGCCAGACCATTGATCTGCGCTTTGGAACAATGGCTGCACAGCCCCACCTCTGTCGATGATGCTGAAATACAAAGCATCCTGAAACCCTACCGTTCGATCCGCTGGATGGAGGACGACCGGCCACCACGGGAAGTAAAACATTAATTACCTATGACTTTTGCTTATCCATGGGTTTTATTTTTTCTTTTCATTCCGTTGGCCTTGATCCTCTGGGAATGCCAGCGTCGAGACACGCAACTGACATTGCCTCTTGACCACCGCCCTGCCCATTTCAAGAAGGGAAAGTGGTGGCGTTGGACTCTGAACACTTCGCAATGTCTGCCTTATCTGGTCCTTGGAATTGTGATATGGATTCTGGCGGGCCCTCAGCGGCTTTCTGACCCAAAAACAAAACGTGTACTCACCAACATCCAGTTCTGCATGGATGTTTCTGGAAGCATGATGAGTCAATTTGGTGACGGAGATCGTTATGAGGTAGCAATGGAATCGATCAATGAGTTTGTCAATTACCGGGAAGGAGACGCATTCGGGTTAACCGTATTTGGGGATCATTTTATTCATTGGGTTCCATTGACAGACGACACCACCGCCTTGAAATATGCGCCACCATTCCTAAATCCACGCAAACTGCCCCGATGGTTCAGCCAGGGCACTTCGATAGGACGTGCCCTGAAGGAGTGCAGGAAACTCATGATGCAGCGGGAAGAGGGAGATCGCCTGATCATTCTGCTCTCGGACGGTTACAGTTTTGACCTCAACAACGGAGCAGATGAAAAACTCGCACGAGAATTCCGAAAAGAAAATATAACGGTTTTTGCCATTCATATTGGCCCTGGAAATGCCCCCGATCCTTTGGTGAATATCACTTCGTACACCGGCGGAGAGGTCTTTGCCGCTGGAGATCCTGAAGGATTGAAGGCTGTCTTCAGAAACATTGATGCCATGCAGAAATCTCGCCTTGAAAAAACATCTGCGGAAACAATGGATCATTTCCACCCTTATTGCCTTGCCGGAATAAGCCTGTTAGGGGTTTTTACCATTTTCGGTTTTGGATTGAGATACACACCATGGTAGCGATCACTGCATCTATCTTGATCTTTCTGCTGTGCATGGCAGCGGAGGCATTACATGCCCGACGCGTGCAACGAATAGCGTATCTGGCATTTGGCCCAACGAGTCAAGCCTCTCCACTGGGCCAGTTATTACCATGGATGAGCCCCATTGCCGCCGGTCTTCTGGCCTGGGGGCTTGTCACCCTGTTGTTTATCGAACCCAAAGTTTATCAACCAGACGCCGTAAAGGATGAGGAAATAAGGCATGTGGTACTGATACTTGATGTGTCACCCAGCATGCGACTGGAGGACGCAGGTCCAGAGAAAGGCACCAGTCGCCGAAAACGTGCTGGTGAGCTCATGCAATCATTCTTCCGAAGAGTCATCATGGAGCAAGTGCGCCTGAGTGTGATTGCCGTGTATACGGAAGCCAAACCTGTCGTCGTGGATACACGCGATGTGGAAGTCGTCAGAAACATTTTAAATGATCTCCCAATGTCTCAGGCATTTGACCCTGGTAAGACTCAACTATTCACCGGTCTCGAAGAATCAGCAAAAATTGCGAAGAAATGGCAAAAAAATAGCACGACCATCGTTGTCTTAAGTGATGGCGATACCGTTCCAACGACAGGACTGCCGCAAATGCCTCCTTCCGTATCTGATGTTCTGGTGGTCGGCGTGGGAGACCCTCGATCTGGTTCTTTCATCAATGGTTATCAGTCCAGGCAGGAAGCCAGCACATTGCGCCAGCTAGCGACTCGGCTCAGTGGAACCTACCATGATGGCAACGCCCGCCACATCAGCTCAGAAATACTCGAACGCATGACCCAGGCTTCTTCCAACGATCCGTTTAAAGGACTCACTCGAAGAGAATATGCATTGATTGCATCGGGCTTGGGGGCTTTTTGGCTGGCCATGATTCCCTTGTTCCTGGCGTTGGGAGGCACACGATGGAAACCTGGGGCCAGAAAATGACTCTAGATTAGGCCAAAAGCTTATATGATGAATAAAAAAGTGCATTCTGGTGACTCGACGTTTGACAAGACAACACGTAATCAGACAGGCTTGCCGGCAGTGAAAGGTATGCAGGATTATCCTAAGCATTACTGCGGTGTTTTTGGTGTTTTTGGTCATCCGAACGCGGCAGAAATCTCGTATTACGGACTATATGCACTTCAACATCGCGGCCAGGAAAGTGCCGGGATTGTTACTTGCGATGGTAAAGATTTTTATTCCCATAGAGACATGGGGCTTGTCCCCCAGGTCTTCAAGGGCAATGCCTTGACTGGACTCAAGGGAAATAACGCTATTGGTCATACGAGGTATTCCACCACCGGTTCTTCGCACGTGCAAAATGTGCAACCTCTCATTGTGGATTGCAATCAGGGCAACATTGCCATTGCACACAACGGGAACTTGACTAATGCGGCAGAACTGAGGGACGAACTTGAAGCGGGTGGTAATATTTTCCAGACGACCGTCGACAGCGAAATCATCCTTCATCTCATCGCTCGGCCCTCCGCCTCTCCGGATGCAAATTCATTACTGGATGCCATCAGGCGCATTCAAGGGGCTTATTCATTGGTGATGTTGACAGAAAAGGAAATGATTGGGGTAAGAGATCCCCATGGTTTCCGCCCCTTAAGTTTGGGGAAACTTGATGGAAAATGGGTTCTTTCAAGCGAAACCTGCGCATTTGATCTGATCAAGGCGGAGTTTGTACGCGATGTCAGGCCAGGTGAAGTGGTCATCATTGATGGGAACGGTCTCCGAAGCATTGACGCCTTCCCTGAACAGAAGAAGCGGTCCTTCTGCATTTTTGAATACGTTTATTTTGCCAGACCCGATAGCGCGATTGCAGGTTTGGAGGTCTATCAATCAAGGATCGAGATGGGCCGCCAGTTGGCACGAGAGTACAAAATCGAGGCTGATATGGTGGTTCCTGTGCCCGATAGCGGAAACTACGCTGCTCTTGGCTACTCTTTGGAATCCGACATTCCTTACCAGATGGCTTTTGTCCGAAACCATTACGTGGGGCGAAGTTTTCTTCAACCGACCCAGACTTCTCGCAGTCTCAACGTCAGGGTCAAATTGAATCTTGTATCTGGACTGGTCGAAGGAAAAAAAGTGATCATCGTCGATGATTCCATCGTTCGGGGAACGACCAGCCAAAGTCGAATTCGCACCCTTAAAGAAGCTGGGGCCAAGGAGGTGCATGTACTGATCAGTTGCCCCCCGCACCGCTATTCATGTGTTTACGGCATTGATTTCCCCGACCGAACCAAGCTTCTGGCGACCAAATTCAACATCAAAGAAATCGAGCAGCATCTTGGCGCCGACAGTGTCGGCTATTTAAGTGAGGATGGTCTGGTACAATCTACAAATCAGCCGAAAGAAAACTTTTGCATGGCTTGTTACAATGGGGAATACCCGGTCTCCTACAATCCGATGATCGGAAAGGACATCATTGAACGCCGTAAATTCGAAGTCCAAAGCTTTGGTGATCTGATCGACAAAGAAAAATCTCAGTCCAAATTGATATAAACTATCGGGAAACCATAACTGAGAACATTGACTTTTTCCTTGCTTACTCATGGCAATTTAAACAAGAAATGGGGTAGGTTAATAAATAATGGTAATTACAGGTCCAGATTTAACTCAGTCTTCGCCGCGCAGCCCAAGGGTAAGACTTGGTGGTTTTGTGATACTTCCTCGTCTGTTGGACAAGGGAAGAGCAACCATCGCAGCCAAGAATGGTTCGTATAATTTCAATTGCCCGATGGACAGAAGATTTTTTGATTATGTAGGCATTAACGCCAACACTTTGATGAATCAGTTGGCTTGCGGTAAATCAGATGGTGCCGTCCTGGGTTGGATACACAAAACGGCCAGCCAAAAGAGAAACCCTCAGGAAATCGCAGGTTGGTCATTGCTGGAGGAACAACGAGCCCCACTGGATGTGGAGTCCAGAAAGTATTTCAACGACATCCACTTGCAAGCTGCTCCGCACCGATTGGATATCATGACATGGTTTGAACTTCTGGATCTCGATGACTACGTGACTTTCGGCGGCAACGCCTGACCCCCGCATTGAAGCTCGTCCTTGAAAATTAAAGAGCTCAGAGAAGTCCATCAGGCAGGGAAAACCCCTGCGCGATGCAAACGATCGCGAATCAGAGAACACCACAAGAGGCACCAGAGCCAAAAAGATGTATCAAATACGAGTAATGGAGTTGATTCATCTTTCAGACCTCGTTCGGTCTAGGTTTTCGACTTCGAGGCCCCATTCCTCTGGGTTTACGAGGTTTGATCTTGGGTGCATCTCCCCATAGACTCTCTAAATCGTATCTTCGCCGCATGTCCTCGCTCATGATGTGGATGATCACATCATAATAATCGATCACAACCCAAGTGCCTGAACCTTTTCCATCTAATTGACGAGGACGCATGTCGTGGTCTTCGCACACCTTATCCATGATTTCCGAGGCAATAGCTCGAAGATGAGGTGTGCTGCTTCCGGTTAAAACAATGAAGAAATCCGTGATTGAAGAAATCGATCGAAGATCCATGATCACGGGGCTCTCGGCTTTGCGGTCGTCCGCATAAGCACAGCAATATTGAGCTAGTTGTTTGGAATCCATTATGTAACAAGGGCAATCAGTATACCCGACACACCATTACTAACCGTAAATCTGTCGATTGACAATATCCTCTTCAACAAATGATGGCACCAGATCTTTGATCGACAGTCCCTGTCGTACCCTGTTGCGGATTAACGATGCAGAAATTTGACATGGAAAACCTGCCAGATAGCTTCCCTGGAAAGGTTCTGGGAAGGAGATCTCTCTTTCTCCGGGGCGTGGCACCACCAGAAAATGCAATGATTCTGCCAGCTGCTGGCCTTCACGCCAAAGGGGTAGCTTTTCAACATGGTCCGCTCCGATTAGATAATAGAGTTGCGCCCCGGGAAAAAAGATTTGATATGCCTTGACGGTTTCAATTGCAAAGGACACACCTCCACGCTCAATCTCACTCGTATCCACCTCGTACCGTGAATGCCCAGACAATGCCAATCGAAGCCATCTCAACCGGTCCGCTCCCGAACTGGGAGTCAAGGCTTCCTTGAACGGAGATCGCGCCGCAGGGACAAAAAACAAACGATCCAGTCGAGCTTCTTCCATCGCTGCTTGTGCCACAAGGACATGCCCAAGATGCACCGGATCAAAGGTGCCTCCAAAAAGTCCTATTCGCTGTTTTCCCATGAATATCTAGGATGTTTCGACAGATTGAGTGATCCCTTCGTCCTGAGCCTGGGCTTCGAGAACTCCCTTGGCTCTGGGAAACATGAAAGCCGCTTCGACAAGCATCCAAATTTCCAGTGCAATTGTGGCTAATCCAACCAAGACAACAATCCAATTGCCGCTTTCGATCCAGCTCTTGGAGCCTCCACTGCCGAAGAAAAGCTGCACAATCATCGCCCACATAGGCATGATCAGCATAAATACCATCGGTAGTGCGATGAACCAAACAGGCTTGCCTCGCCTCCACAGATGAAAGGTGATCACAAGAAAAGCCAGGCCTGCAAGTAATTGATTGGTGGCGCCAAAGAGAGGCCACAAGATCATCCCACCCTTCCCTGCCGTTTCAAACGACCAGTTCAACTGCCCGGGCGCAGGTGCGGTCGCGACAAGGGCCGCAATCACGATGGCAAATAAGGTGGCTCCATGCTTGTTCTGCAGCAATGCCAGCGGGTTCGAAACTCCGGGCTCTTTACGATTAAACGTGCTGGCCAATTCTTGAACCACATATCGCTGCAAGCGACACGCGGTATCCAGTGTGGTTCCGGCAAAAGAAGCCACCAGCACCCCCATCAGTGCCAACGCCACCTGCGCTGGAATACCAATGGCTTTGAGGAAATTGGCTGCGCCATCCACAAAAGCACCAACCTTGGCTCCAAGCGCACCCGCTGAGCTCCAGGACGCATACCGGGCAGCCCAGGCATTTTCACCGGTGAGTAATTCGCCCTTGACTTCTGCCCCCAGCCCAAGCCCCGCCGTGCATGCAATGATCACCAAAGTTGCCAGAAAACCTTCGATCAACATGCTTCCAAAGCCCACAAAGCGTGCGTCCGGTTCACTTTTTAATTGCTTGCTGCTTGTCCCGCTGCTGACAAGGCAATGAAACCCACTTATCGCGCCGCAAGCGATGGTAATGAACAAGAACGGGAAGATGAAAGGAGCACCTTCCGGCATCAAGTTGAGGGCCGGTGCCACAATCTCCAAAGGCGGTCGCTCAGGGTTGCCTGGTATGGGTGCCCCCCCCATGAATGCCGCACCCACAAGGCCAATAACGATCAAGCCGAGAGCAGTAATGAGTTGCAGGGAGTTAATGAAATCGCGCGGCTGCAAAAGCGTCCAGACCGGTAATACCGAAGCAATGTAGGAATAAACCAGTAGAATTACCACCCATGTAAAAATACTCTGTGCCTGAAGTGTGGAATTGATTTGATGAAGTATGCCCACATCACCGAAAACCACCGTGGCATACATGATTCCGAGAGCAAATAGCGAGGGCAGCAGTAAACGCACGCCTTTCTGATGCAGCCAAACTCCGATAAGGACAGCCAGAGGGATCTGTATCAGGCATGGAAATATGGCGGAAGGATACATTTTAAATACGGACGCAATAACCAAGCCGAAAATAGCCAGCACAATCGTCAGCGCCATGAACAATACAAACAAGAAAAGCAAGCGCACACGACGATTCATGACACGTCCTGCGATATCCCCTACTGTTTGACCGCTGTTTCGAAGAGAAACAACGAGCGAGCCAAAGTCATGAACGGCTCCGATAAAAACTGACCCCAACACCACCCAGAGCAAGGCTGGCAGCCACCCCCACATGACCGCAATGGCGGGTCCAACAATAGGTCCCGTGCCGGCAATGGAAGTAAAGTGGTGACCGAATACCACTCCTTTGGAAGTCGGCACGTAATCCACTCCATCCTCCAGTTTGTAGGATGGACAAACAGTCTTTGCCGACAGAGCAAAAATCTTGTGTCCCAGCCAACGTCCGTAGGTGTGATAAGCCACGATGAAGCCTATCCCGGCTAGTAGAGCAATAATCAACGGTTCCATGGTGATGCGTTACGAAAGTTAAAAAATAAGCCAAAACCACTCCATTGCAAAGGAGATTCAAGAGCGCTTCAAACTACCAAACCAGTACTCCTCCCCTTTTGCGGCTCGAACCCCAGGCGCAGATGGGAACAAATCACACAAAGCTCTTGAAGAGTTTAAAGCCAGTTGAGACAGTAATCTGATGGTTACGATCAAATATTCACCTTCGATCGGCTTGGGTTTCGCTCTCTGCCTCTTTTTATGTGGTGGAACTTTTTCAATCACTTCCGAGGAGAATTTTATTTCGAGCAACCCCCGCGCAGAGTCCATGATCCAATGCGAGGGAACGTATGGAGGACACCTTCAGGGAGTCGACTCAGATGGCCGTTTTATTTATTGGTCACACACAATGCAATTGGTTAAGACCGACCTCACCGGCAAGGTCAAGGTCCGGGTGGATGTGCCCAACCATCACGGCGATTTGACCTACCATGACGAAAAGATTTTCGTAGCTGTAGAACTGGGAAAGTTCAACCGACCTCCGGGTGAATCTGCACCCTCTGTTTATGTCTACGATGCCACGTCCCTCGCGCTGTTGTCCAAATATCCTGTCCCGGAACTTGTCCATGGCTGCGGTGGCATTGCATTCCACGACAACCGATTCGTACTGGTAGGGGGTTTACCAGGTAATCATAAAAAAAATTACTTATTCGAATATGATACTGAATTCAAATTCCTGAAACGCCATGTATTACCTACAGGGCAGACAAGACTAGGGATCCAGACAGCGAGTTATATGAATGACCATTGGTGGTTCGGGTGTTATGGAAGCCCGGCCAATCCCGGCCTGCTGAAAGTAAACGAGGATTTTCAGTTGGTAGGTACTTCTCCTGCTGATTTCAGCTACGGCATCACAAGGTTGAACAATGATGCGGTGCTCCAAGGAGCATGCTTTGACAACAATCGACGTGGCAGAGTCCATGTTTTGAATCAAGAACCAGCCACCGATGCGCCTGTCACGACTAAGGTTCGCGTCGCCGCGTACAATGTGTTGTTTGGGATCTGGGCCAGACCAGAATCTGTAGGGGAGATATTGAAGGCTTATGATTTGGATGTGATCGGATTCAGCGAAGTTCCCAATGGTGATTGGACGGCACGGGTAGGCAAGGTTCTTGGAATGGATCATGCCTATGTGGGTAAAACTTCTTCTGCCCATCACAAAGATAAATACAAATCAATCTTGAGCCATACCCCGCTGTTGAACACTCATGAGATTGAGGTCAAAAGCGCAGGCTGGTCACCTGCATCCATGGTGGGTGCCGAAACAATCATCAACGGAGTTCCGATATTGGTTTACTCGACACACATCCCCGGGCGCCCTGCTGCCGAAAACTCGGCTGCTGCGTTCATGGCGGATTCTGTTATTCCCGATTCTATCCAGACTGCCAATCATGTGATTCTTCTTGGGGATCTGAACAATCGCCCCGGCGAACCTCCTTTGGTTCAATTGGAGGAAACAGGAATGCGATCGATATGGGATGATCTTGGATTCAACACAAACCATCTCAGCACCCACCGTCACATTGAATCGGGCAAGGAATCCGGCGTCATCGATCATATCTATTTTGATTCCATTTCAAACACACGTGCTATCGAGGGAGGCATCATTTACAATGCTTTTAATCCACCAATGTCAGAAAAGCCCATGTCTCGTTACAAAAAAGAATGGATCCAATACGGCAAGCCACTCTCGGATCATCGCCCGGTCTGGGCCACTCTTGAGCTAAAATCTGCTGCAACCCCCAAGAAGCCCGCTCATTGACGAGGCTCTCGACAAATCAATGATGCAGGAGTCCAAACCACCGAAACGAGCAAACCCTTCAGAGATAATTGAAATTCCTGAGGTGTGATCCGTGCAGAATGAATGGAATTTTACTTGAAGAACCTTTTTACTATGACTCCGACCCTTAATTTTTAATCCATGGAGCACGCGCATTGATGGTGATTTCCTGATCTAGAATCTTCATACGCTTACGCAGTTTTTGAACAATTTCCGGATATTGGCCGGCAAGGTTATTCTGCTCGCTTAAATCGTTCTTAAGATCAAAGAGCATCATTTGAGGAGGTTTTTTTTCACCCTGCTGATTTCGGCGGGAACTTGCCTGCTTCACCAAAAGCTTCCAGTCCCCCTGACGCAGTCCTTCTAATTTTCCCACCGAGGTATAATGGACAAATTCATTGCGTGGTGATTGATCAGCGGTTGCTTCCCAAAGCCCAGTGACATCCATGCCGTCAATCTTTTTATCTTCTGGCAATGCCGTTCCGGTGATTGCCGCGATAGTTGGAAGAACATCAATAGTACTAGTCAATTGGTCACAGACCGTGCCCGCAGGAATACCGGGGCCTCGAATCAGACAAGGAACGCGCTGACCTCCTTCAAATGTAGTACCCTTGCCTGCGCGCAGAGGGCCGGCTGAGCCTCCATGATGTTTGAACTGCAACCAGGGACCGTTGTCCGTTGTATACATCACATAGGTGTTATCGCTGAGATTGAATTGATCAAGCGCATCAAGCAAACGCCCTACCTCGGTATCAATATGCTCAATCGTGTTGATATAAGCATTTTTGGGATCCGGGTCACGAATATCATCGGGCACATACAGTGGAATGTGAGGCATTGAATGCGGTAGATAAATAAAGAAGGGACTGTCTTGATGCGCTTTGATGAAAGCGATCGCCTTTTGAGTATAGCGGCGAGTCACGGTGCGTTGGTCAACAGGTAACTCGATTATCTCCTCGTTTTCAAACAAGGGGGTTTTCCATAGGGTCAATGTCGATTCCGGGTCACTCCATAGAATGTCCATTCCTGTCGTTCCACCCCGCGGTTTACCCTTGTTATCAGGATGATTCATGTCATTCGAATAAGGAATCCCCATGTAGGTATCGAATCCATTGGAAGTAGGCAACACTTCTGGGTGATGACCGAGATGCCACTTACCAAAACAAGCAGTGGCGTAGCCTTGTAATTTCAGATGATCTGCAATCGTATGCTCCTCGGGATGCAGGCCTTTGGTTGATGATGGAAACAGGACATGTTGATGCATCCCCACTCGTTTGGGATAGCAAGCGGTCATCAGTGCGGCGCGTGAAGGAGTACACACAGGTGAGGCAACCATGAAACTGGTAAACTTGCGCCCTTGAGTGGCTAGCCGATCGATGTTGGGTGTCCTGATCGTTTTGGAACCAAAACAGCTTAAGTCGCCATACCCCTGATCATCGGCAAAAATAATAATAAAATTCGGTTTTGACACTTCCCCCACAATGGAATTCAAGAAGAGAAGACTCAAAAGCAAACTAAAAAATATAGTGGGAAAATAATTTCGCATGATAATTTTTCGTGTTGTAGTGGACCTTTGTTCATCTTTTCATAAAATGACTACTAACGCAAGTTCACAACGGATGCACGCAAGAAAACTTATCCAAAGAATTAGAATCCCATTTAACGACAATTACCAGCATCTGTCTTCAATAGTTTGACGGACAACCAGAACACACCCATTAGTTCTTACCTATTATTAAATACTTTTCATCAACAACTTGGGAGATGCGCTATGCGATTCTAGCATGGATTGCTCTTATGTTTGCGCTGGGAATCGTTGTGTGGTCCTGGTTCTTTCATGGAATTGTCTGGACCATGCTCATTACCGACCTCGAACCGGCGCTAAAGCTTGAAAAGATCAAACATTTTTTCAATTCCTTTGGTTTGTTAGCTCCCTGGGTTTACGTCTTATGTGTCACAGTTGAAGTCATCATCGCCCCTATTCCAGGTTTAATGCTTTACGCTCCCGGTGGGGTTATCTTTGGAGGTTTTCAGGGCGGTATACTTTCCCTTGCCGGAAACACATTGGGTGCCGGAATTTGCTGTGCCGCAGTCAGAGGCTTTGGAAATGCATGGATGCAGAAATTCTTTCCTGAAGAAAAACTTGAAAGGACTCAAGAACAACTGAGCAGACGAGGTATTTGGCTCATTTTCCTCCTGAGAGTCAATCCCCTCACTTCATCTGATCTGGTTTCATATGCAGCAGGTTTAACTCATATTCCAATCTGGAAAGTCATGTCAGCCACAGCATTTGGAATGGCACCATTGTGTTTTGCTCAAGCTTATTTAGCTGATAGCGTCATGCGTCGATATCCATGGCTTCTGTATCCCTTACTTGGCTTTTGCATCATCTATCTAATCACAGTGATCTCCATATTCTTTCGTATGTCTCAAAAAAATCATTCTTGATGACGCGACGCATCGCCGAGCATTGATACTTCCACTGCTTGGATAAATATGAAACACGCATCCCTTTGTTGACTTTCAATACATGGATTGACTCAACACCCACAACAAGAGCGTGATCACATAAGACGTAAGCATGTGATTCAATGCGTCCGCGGCTTACTGGCTCTTAAAACGCGCAGGGAAAACCCGCGACCATTTTCATAGGGTTCCACACGGGCGGTGACTTCGAGAACGGGGTAACGTACCGTCGCCAGACCATAACTCCGATAGGTGGATGCGAACAATTCGGTTTCTACGATTCCGGTCTTATCAGCCAGAGTCAGGAACTTCATCGGTTCCCCGGTAATTTGATGATGCAAGCGCTGTTCGATGACCAAGCCACAAGTTGTCACCTCTTTCCCGACATAAGCGCCCAGACGTTCCACCGGACAATAGGTATCCCAGGCGATTCCCGGATGCAGTTCCAAAGGGTGGCCTGAAGCAGGAAATCCCAAAGCTTCATTTTCCCATTCCAAACGTTGCTGCCATGTCGGTTCCTTCAATGATGTCTTGGGTAAACGATCCGTATCTGGCGGAGGCAACAACCAGCCTTGATCCGGGCATTGTCTATCTGAAAAGCTGCGACAAAGAAATTGTGACATCCAGAATTGAGAGGTGCGCGGCTTTCCAAATCCGTCAAAAGCCCCCACCCTCATCAGGCGTTCCATTTCATCTGCCAGCGGAAACACACGACGATGAAAGTCCGACATGGAGGTAAAAAGTCCGCGTATACGTTCCCGTTGAGCACGCTCCACCGTTTGCCCTGTCAAGCCCTTGACCGCACTCAATGGCACACGAATACCGTGTTTTGCATGTCGATGACGCTCTCCACACAAACGCACATGCGCATCTCCACCTAATCGTTCCACACCATAACCAGGTCCGGGTGCGTTGACTGAAGGAGGGAACAGAGGAATCCCCAGACAATCACACTCCAGCACATAAACCAGCGGATGATAAAACCCCTTACCCTGTGTGAGAACCGAGGCCATGAATTCAGCAGGGAAATAGCATTTCATCCAGGCGGACTGATAGGCCTCGACTCCATAAGCCGTGCTGTGCGCTTTGCAAAAAGCATACCCGTTGAACCCGCTGACCAATACCCACACTTCCTGAATCTTTTCTTCCGAATGCCCACGCTTGATCGCGGATTGAACGAATTCACACCGGATAGTTTCGATTGTCTTCTTCTTCCGTTTATTCAAGGCACGCCTCAACACATCAGCACGTCCCGGGGCAAGACCAGCAAACAGCTCGCAAATCTGTAGGATGTGTTCCTCGTAAACGACCAAACCAAAAGTACTTTTCAAGCAACGGGCCAAAGAGGGATGAGGGTAAACAGGATCTTCCAGTTTTTGATAACGTCGGGTAAAATGTAATTTTTTCTGTTCATTGGCTGCTCCCGGTCGAATCACTGAAACGATGGCAACCAGCCCGTCAATCTCGCGTACGTTGCACATCCGGCATAGACTGACCATCGCCGGACTCTCGATGTGATGCACAGCCCTTGCCCCTCCCCCGGCAATCATCGCCCATACTTTGGGATCGGTCCACGGATCCTGCTCAGGCGCTGCTATCATCTCAGGTAGAGATTCTTCACCGGTCTGCATGATACGCCACTTGCAACGGTCCAGATCCATTCTCATACCTCGCTCGTGCAACATCGCCTTGACGTCTCGCATCACCGAAAGCCCTCCCTGCGCCAGGATATCCATCTTGACCAAACCAACCGCCTCCACAGCATCCATATCAAAGTGCGTAGTCGGATATCCCTTGTGTGCCGTAAAAGTCGGGGTGAGGTCTTGCATCGCTTGACGCGACAGTACAACACCGCAAGGATGCATTTTGGGATAGCGCGGAAAACCATCGAGAAACTCTGCCATTTTCAGAGCTGTACGATAGGGTTCCTCTTGTAAGGGTAGACCCTGACATTCCTGATTTTTTGCAACGAACGTGCTCATGTCTCTGGCACCTGCGTATGGAAACCGTTCAGTCACACGCCGAATTTGATATTCCGACACTCCTAACACCTTGGCAACATCCCCCATCGCTCCGCGGGATTTGTAAGTGGAAAAGCCTCCCACCACGGCACAATACTTTTCCCCGTATTTACGAAATACCAGGTCTATCACATCGTCTTTCCGATCATGCGGAAAATCCATATCGATGTCCGGCAACTTATGCAAGGCCATGCGATCCTTATTCAGGAATCGACGAAAATAGAGATCAAAACGTATCGGACAAACATCACTGATCCGCAGGCAATAACACACCAGTGAATCCGCCGCACTGCCTCGGGTGATCCAATGAATACCTTCCGCCCGACAGTCCTGTAACAAATCCCAGACAACCAAAAAATATTCCTCGTAACCCACATCACTAATGATGGTCAATTCTTCTTCTGCTTGGCATTGCATAGAAGCTCGACGTGATTCCGGGTAGCGTTCCCGCAATCCTCGCATGACCAGTTTGCGTAAAAACGTTCGAGGCGATGATCCATCGACAGGTCGATAGTCCGGGAACTGTGGAGGTCCCACCGGCATCTGAAATCCCTGACAACGTGCAGCAATCTCGCAAGTACGCTCGAGAAGCAGCGGATGTTTCTTCCAGAGCTCTCGCCACATCACCGTCGTCGGAAAATGGAAACGGCTTCCCTGGGCTTTGTCTGGGTGACGTTGTTTCAGAAGGGTCAAGGTGCGAATGGATTGAACCACATCAAACTTCCAGTCATCCATGGACGATTCATAATGCACAGGTAATATCGCCACCAAAGGCCATCGAGGGTCGTCTGCTGGCAGATTCCTTATCGAATCAGGGTGAGACACCGAAAGGTAAAACCGCCCTTCGAAAAGTGTGTGCAGACGCACATCCTGCCCTACCGCGATCAATCCTTCCAGCGGCAAAGCTGCCAACTGGTCACAGGTCCAGTTGGCATGCCCACAGATGCGTCGCACCACCGGTTGAATTCCCCGTGTGATCGCTCGGTGATTCATCCCTCTGGCACGTCCCTTATTCGCGGATGCTGTTGCTGTTTTTTGAACGGGCGAACGGGTTGAAAGCAGATGACACAGATTACGATAACCCACGTCATTTTCCACATACAGCAACAGCGGCTTGCCGTCCACTCCCACCTCGGCACCTATCAACGGCTGAATCCCCTGCTCTTGCGCACATTGGTAAAAAGGTACCGCACCATGCAAATTTCCCTGATCCATCATGGCTACCGCAGACTGCCCCTGTTCGCGGGCTAGTCGCACAATGTCTTCTACGGACAAGGTCGAGTTCAGGAATGAGTAATAGCTTTTGACGTTCAACGAAACGGGGACCACCGTATGATGCACCGTTGAAGGGGGTTTTGCGTTCACAACATTTCGTCGCCCCTTGTTCCCTTCATACTCCGTCTGAGGGGAACGGCAAACCATGTCCCGAGTCGTTTTTTCTGCCGGTGGATACTTGCGTTTATTGTTCACTGAAGGAAACGGAATGTTAAAATCTTTTCCCTTCGTTTTGGTTTTCGCTTTTTCGATAGCCGCATCTCGCAGAATGAAATCATGTCCACGCAAAATGGTTCCAGCACCACAACGCCGTTTCAAATCATCCACGATCCGAGCCAGCCGACGTCGCGATTCACGTTGTTCAGAAGCGCCATCAAGAGTCAGTTCACTGCGATAAAAACTGTCATAAACATTGGATAGTTTGAGCGATACCAGACGCAGGCTGACACGACGTCGCCATGCCTTACGCAGCAGAATACCCAGGCGTCCGTAAATATCCGTTTCAAGATCTGTGGGTTCACCGAGACTTTCACCGCACTGATCTTCCATCATGTCGTTGTAGCGCACCTTGACCGTCAAGGTGCGGATGCATTTCCCGTCAACCCTCACCTTCGCCATCAACACATCTGCCATGCGTCGCAAAGTGGCTTCGATCTGATCTTCGTCTGTCTGATCTTTGGCAAATGTTTCCTGTTTTCCGTAAGATTTAGCGGAAGCCACCCTAGGAACAATCGGGCGTTCATCGTATCCATCCGCATATTCCCTGATACGTGGAGCGATGTTCCCCAGGATCAAATGCAGGAGGTCCGTCTCGGTGGCGGAGATTTGCCCGATACGCGCCAGACCGGCCGCGTTCAGACGTGAAGCGCTTTTGGGCCCAATCCCGGGTAACCAGTGATTGGCCAGAGGGTGAAGAAACGGGATTTCATAACCTGTCTCAATTTCCTGAAACGCAAAGGGTTTATATAATTTGGAAGCAATCTGACTGACCAGTTTATTGGAACCAATCCCTTCGCTCACTGTAATCTTCAGAGTCTGGCCGATGGCCTTGCGAATCGTCCGCGCAATTTCCGAAGCCGAACGCCTTACACCGGATAAATCAAAATAACCTTCATCGATCGAAGTAATCTCCACGTCCGGCGTGAAATCGTAGGCATACGAAAACATCCAACGTGAAAAGCGCTCATACTTTTCATAATCCCCCGGCAGCAGGATCAGTTTCGGGCACAGCTTCCGCGCCTGTGCCGTCGGCATCGGGGTGTAAACACCGAACTTCCGCGCCTCATACGAAGCCGCCGCGATGATACCCCGCTTATCCCCCCCTACCGCCACCGGCTTGCCACGTAAACGCGTATCCGACGCCTGCTCCACCGAAGCGAAAAAAGCATCCGCATCCAGATGAACCACTGTTCTCTTCAATGGAGGAGCACCCATCATACTGTTCAAAAAACACGAAAAACGATTCCTTCCTCAGCGGACCTTTCTTATGAGGGCGACCATGACCCCCTGAATGACTAATTCCTGTGCAGGGATGAGATTGGGGTATTTCGGGTTTTCCGCCTTGAGACAAGGTTTACCGCGTTGCTTGACGAAAGTTTTGAGAGTGGATTCATTATCTATCAAGGCTGCGACCACATCCCCAGGTCTGGGGTCCATGCCATGCTCCAGAATAGCATAATCTCCTTCCATGATATGTCGTCCGATCATCGAATCCCCTCTCACTTCCAGCGCAAACGTTCGAGGTGAGGGTTTGACACCGAGCGTATCCACATCCACGGAGATACAGCCCTCCACATCCTCTTGTCGCCGTTCATCAGCAAAACCTGCCGGAATGCAACCATAAATCGGAACATCAACAATCCTGGCCCTCGAAGCAGGTTGGTAAGGTGTCGATGGTGAAGGCACTGCCCGCAACGAACGCGCCTGATGCGGTCGATGCTTCAGATACCCCTTGCGCCGCAATGCTTTCACATGGTCCGCCGCAGCTGTCATGCTTCGAAAACCAAAATGCGCCGCCACTTCTCGCAAACTGGGAGGAGCCTCATTAACCTGTTGATGCTCTGCGATAAATGCCAAAACCTCCTGTTGTCGCTTTGTTAAACCTTCACTCATACTGTTCATTTGAACAGTATATTGACACCTGATCGTGTCAATCCCAGAAATAAAAAGGAAGTGTTTTCATCCAGCGATTGGCTTGAAAAGCATCTCGATGAAACCCTAAGACTCCGTTTCCTCTTCCTGAAGAGCAAAGGATTCTTCAGGAGCACGCACGAGTCGTTTTCTACCGATGACAGCAAACCAGACCACTCCGGCAGCAAACCAAATCGCGGCTCCCAGAACAGCAGAGCGATAGGAATCATCAACAATAAATAAAGCTATCAGAGTGATGAATGAAACCAGCAACGCAAACCATGCCCCTGCCGTACCGAGTGGGCTTTTGTAGGGGCGTTTCATACGCGGAAAATATTTACGCAAGCGAATGAAGGAAAGCATTTGAAAGATATAGGCAATCACTGCTCCGAATACTGCCATATTGAGCAAAGCCGCCCCCACAGGACTATCTGACCCTGCAAAATGAATCACCAGAGCAATCACATAACCAACCGCAGCTCCAGCAATCAACGCCATGTGGGGAGTTTTGCGATTCGAATGGGTCAAGGAAAGAGCTTGAGGGAAATATCCTGCGCGTGAAAGCGAGTATATCTGCCTGCCATAGGCATAGATGATCGTGTGAAAACTGGCAATCAGACCAGCTACAGCGACCAGCGCCAGAACACGACTGCCGAGCCCCTCTCCAAATATTGTTTTGAATCCCTCGAACAAGGGCTCGTCTGATTCACCTATCACAGAGGCGCCGGGTGCGATGCCTGCATTCAAAATAAGCGTCGCAAAGGCACACACGATGAGAGTAAACAAACCGGTAATGATCCCTTTAGGCAAATCCTTTTGAGGTTGATGCGATTCTTCAGCCGCCAGGGGTAATTGTTCGATGGCCAGGTAAAACCATATTGCAAAAGGTAAAGCTGCGAACACACCCTTGACCCCCATCGGCAACCACTTGCTGCCACCCTCTTCAGGCAGAATATTAAAGGCATGCTTCAAGTCGAAGTGGGGAAGAGCTCCAATGTAAAAGACGAGCAGGATCAGAAGAGCCACCAGAGTAATCAACACTGAAAAACGGAAGGAGATTTCAACGCCCCATATGTTAAGCCCGACAAAAATCACATACGATACCAGCCACCATAAAGGAGCCCAACTTTCCGGCGTACCAAAAATAGCTCCTAGATAACCACCAATTCCCACCACAATCACAGCAGGTGTCAATACATACTCCATGTTCTCCGCAAGCCCCGTCAAGTAACCACCCCACGGTCCCATCGAAGTTCGCGCAAATGAATACGCACCTCCGGTGTGCGGCATGGCTGCGGTCATTTCAGCAATGCTGTAACAAAGCCCGACATACATGAGCGTGATGATGCTGGTCGCGATGAACAAGCCACCAAACCCACCAGATGCCAGACCAAAATTCCATCCGAAAAAGTCACCTGAAATAACCGCTCCTACCCCTAAGGCCCACAAATGAAATACTCGAGCAAACCGTTTGAGCTGCCGCTTTTCGAAGTAGTCGCTATCGACCTCTCGGTAAGAAAAAGAAGCGTCTTTTTTGGGAGATTCCATGCTGCCTTGAAGAAATAATGTTTAACGCTGCCTCAAACTGGAGGCATGCTCAACCAGCCTCAAAACGATGAAAGAGGAGGAGCAAACTCTTTCAAAGAAAAAAATCTGAATCGAAAGAAACAACAGGCACAAGGGCTCGCTTTTCAAAGCAAAGGCCCAAAGAGCAGTGTGCGTTCGGTGACAGCAAGCACACGCTAGTATTTGGCGCGAATACCTTCGGCCCTGGGTGCCAGTTCTTCACCTAGGTCATCTTGCCAGAAATAAGCATCACGCGCACCTCCAGTGCTCCAACTGTGGATAAAGAACATTTGTTGAAATTTGATCCATCGTGCAGAACCATCCATGAATAACTCATTACCGCCTTCTGGAAGCCCTTGTGAATTGCGATGAGGGGGCATGTTCTTGAAAGCTTCCGCTCGTCCGCCACCCCATTTCCCATCAATTCTCATGACAGCATCGGCTGCAAGCGCCCAACCAGGACGAGAGCTGGAGGATTTCACCGGACTGCGGGACTTGAAACGTCCCAGAGGATTGGTCCATTCCTCGATACCGCCGAAATATTGATAACCAATGTTCCATTGAGGGAAGGAGGGCTCGAATGTGGGAAAACTTGGGCGATTAGGACAGGTCCAGATTTTGGAAACCGCATTATTGGTACTGATGGTCAATCCAACAGTTGCAGCAGCAGATTGTTCGGGTGGATTCAATGAAATCTGCACCTGTTTGAATCGAGCCTGCAACATGGTGTCGTTGTTATCATCCGCATAAATGGTCATTGCAATCCCCAGCTGCCTCAAATTGTTAAGACATTTGACTCGCTTACCTTTTTCCTTTGCTTTGGACAAAGCAGGCAGAAGCATGCCAGCCAAAATAGCAATGATCGCAATCACCACCAGCAATTCGATCAGTGTAAATCCGAAAGATGAGCGACGGCGTAATATATGAAGAGGACTAAATTTCATGAAATTCTAATATAATGGGAATTAGGATTAGTTGTCATGCTTTGAGGAAAGTGTCAATGCTTTGTTCAAATTGATCAGACTCTTCAGGTGTGCCAGATATCCCTTCGCAGCAACTTGAAATTGAAAGCTCAAGCTTCATCATTGGCCTTTGGAAACGCTCTCTCGGCGGCTTCGTAAACCACTCTTACAGGCACGTTGAATTTTCGTGCGGCAGCTCGACAAGATTCATATTCAGGGGCAACATGAAGAGTCTTCCCCTGCCAGAAACCCTTCTTTATTTGGATGGCCCCAAAATCGGTTTCTATCGTTTCGATTGAACGCTTTAGTTTACATCGGTCCATGTGCATGCTTCGCACACCGAAAGCAGTAGTTTCACAAAGCATCATGGCTCGGAATGTGTCCACATCCTGCGGTTGACATAAGACACTCAAGAGAACACCAGGACGGTTCTTCTTCATCTGAATCGGCGTATGAAAGACATCCAATGCCCCGCGTTCCAGAACTAGATCCACCAGATGACCCAATACCTCCGGCCGACAATCATCCAGATTGGTTTCAATAAGAGTCACCGTATCCGTTTCCCAGTCATGACCAGAATCAGCAGACGCCGTTTCCCCCAACACAGCTCGAAGCACGTTAGGTCGACCAGGGATATCCCGGCCGCCCAAACCATAGCCTACCTTTTCGGCAACCAATCCCTGCATTGGGCCAAATGAGTCAGCAAATTCAGCCAACAAAGCAGCACCTGTTGGAGTCACCAGCTCATAAGGAAGGTCACATTGCGTCAAAGCGACACCCGCTTCCCCTAGAATGGAGAGAGTAGCCATCGTTGGGACAGGAAACTTACCATGTGCACAATGAACGAATCCAGTCCCCTCAACGACGGGCGCTGCAAGGACTTGAGGACATCCCAAAGTTTCAAGAGCAATGCTTGCACCAATGATATCCACGATGGAATCCACGGCCCCTACCTCATGAAAATGCACTTCCTCAGGTGCTTGCCCGTGGACCTTTCCCTCTGCAACCGCTATGCGATGAAACATCGACATGGAGCGCTCTTTGACCCAGTTTGAATAAGGGCTGGCCCGGATGAGCTCGAGAATCTGAGCGTAATTTCTGGAGTGTTCGTCATCGTGTCCATGATCTTCCAATCCACCGTGGGAATGCGAGTGGGCATGATGATGGTCATGAGAATGTGAATGTGTCTGGTCTGGATTGTTGAGGATCACGTCAAACTTCACGCCTTCCACACTGGACCTTACATCTCGATGGACATGGAGTTTGTAATCACCAACCGGGAGAAGTCCCAACTGTGTTCTCAAGTGTTGTTCATCCAACCCAAGGTCCAGCATGGCACCAAGAAACATGTCTCCGCTGATGCCGCTGAAAATATCAAGGTAGAGTGTCTTCATGCATGTTGAATGTGCTTCTGGTCACGCGATTGTTTTGTGATCATCATATTAATTTGACTCGCGGCATAGGCCGCTCCGAATCCATTGTCAATGTTCACGACCTGTCTCTTATACACATCTGACGCTGCCGACGACTCCTTACGTGTA
>OJCR01000089.1_pt1 | contig 46410 bp, 33 predicted proteins | sample 1591611 | NCBI WGS metagenome assembly OJCR01 (sample SAMN05416815, study PRJEB24817) | seawater metagenome | isolation source: Sea water | place: Canada:Atlantic | collected 2013-07
GAGATCAGCCTCGGTCTCGTGGGCTCGGAGATGTGTATAAGAGACAGGTAATGAATAGTATGGGGATACAAAAGAAATCGATATTACAGGCGAAAAAATCAGTAATACACGGTCTTGGTTGTTTTGCTGTTCAGTTTATTCCCAAAGGTCAGAGAATTGTCGAATATTCAGGGCCCAGGCTGAATCTTGAGCAGACTCTAAAGGCACTCGAAAAGGGAAATGAATACATCTTTGACTTGGACTCACACTATTCCGTTGATGGTAGCGTCATGTCGAACGAGGGCAGATACCTCAACCATTCCTGCGACCCCAATTGCGAAAGTGATATTATTTCCGGAAAGGTATGGATAGATGCAATGCGTGACATACACAAAGGGGAAGAAGTAACCATAAATTACAATCATGAGCTTGAAGGGTTCTCCAACAGACCTTGTCAATGTAGATCAAAAAATTGCCCTGGATTTATGATAGCGAACCATCAACTCGGTTTAAAAAATCCACAAAAACTGCTGCGCACCATGATGGAAATGTCCAATGAAATAATTTCTCAAAAAAAAACAAAAACGACCTGCCGCCAAACAAATTAACGACGAGTTTGTTTTGACCAAGCTTCCCACCTTCCAATAGCCCACGTCTAACTCAAACAATATGGGTATGTTCATGGATTGATTTTTTTAAACAATGGGTTAGCATCTCCCATTCCATGAAAAGATTTGTAATCAACTTGCTTTCATTAAGTCTTGGAGCCGTGTTACTCCAGGCTCAGGACACCTCTCAATACTTGCGATTGGGCATGATTGGGTTGGACACCTCCCATGTCATCGCATTTACCCGCATACTCAACAACACTTCGAATGCCGATCATGTTCCTGGTGGCAAGGTTATTGCGGCATACAAGGGCGGAAGCGATGATGTGGAATCCAGCTACACCCGGGTCGATAGATTCACTGAACAATTAAAAAACGAATTTGGAGTGGAAATTTTGGATTCCATCGAAAGCCTTTGTGAAAAAGTGGATGCTGTTCTGCTCGAAAGTGTCGATGGCCGCCCTCACCTAGAGCAAGCACAGATCGTGATCAAGGCCGGAAAACCGTTGTTTATCGACAAACCAATGGCGGGATCACTCAGAGATGTGATTCAAATTTTCAAACTGGCCCATGAGAACAACGTGCCTTGTTTTTCCTCTTCTTCATTGAGGTATTATGAAAGCCTTCAAAAACTCAAAACCGAGGAGATTGGAGAATTGAAAGGGGCAATATCCTATGGACCTTGTAGTCTTGAACCACACCATCCCGATTTATTTTGGTACGGCGTTCACCCAACCGAGGCCCTGTTTTCAGTAATGGGCATCGGTTGTCAGTCTGTATCACGCACTTTTACTGAGCACACAGATGTGGTTTCCGGGGTTTGGGACAATGGGAACACAGGTGTTGTCTACGGTTTGCGAACAGGGCATGCGCGCTACAAGGTAACCACTTTCGGTACCAAAGGAATCGCTGAACAAAATGGAGGAGGAAACTACGTCCCTTTAGTGCGGGAAATAATGGAATTTTTCAAAACAGGCAACCCTCCAGTTTCAGCCAGAGAGACAGTCGAGTTATTCGCTTTCATGGAAGGTGCAGATCTCAGTAAATCCAAGGATGGCCGTGAGGTGGATATTCCGCAGCTCATAAAATCGCACGGTGGTGGATGGTTACTTGAAGATTAGCGTGAAGAATGGTGTCTATTTTGTTTCATTGTAAGACCGCTTCCTCTTCTGACTCTGGGAATGAGATTTGATCGACAATATAAAAAAACGGTGATTGGCAAAACAACATACCGATGCGTTTTTCAATGGCTATTGCTTTTGATATCAGTCTCACACCTTGGTGCCGATGACTCGCCGAGCAGGGATTTCTTCGTTTTCCGAGAAACGCAACGTCAAGTGCAAACAGCACTTCAAAACGCCATGGCCTCTACTGTAGGGGTAGGAGACAGTGGTAGTGGGGTCATCGTTTCGCCAAACGGACTCGTGCTCACCGCTGCTCATGTCAGCGGTACCCCAAATCGAAACATCACTTGCAGGCTTCCCAATGGAAAGCGTGTGAGTGCGAAAACACTTGGAAACTTCGACTACATGGATGCAGGAATGGTCCAGCTGGAAGGCGAGGGGCCTTGGCCATACAGTCCCGTTGGGACTCGCAGATCTAACACTGCTGGTGATTGGTGTTTTGCTCTGGGACACCCAGGTGGATTTGACCGGGACCGCGGTTCAGTCCTGAGGGTCGGAATGGTGATTCATGCTCGAAATGGCTTCATGCGCACTGACTGCAAACTATTGCGTGGCGACTCTGGAGGTCCCTTGTTCAATCTAAGTGGTGAAGTCATTGGCATTCACAGCCGCATTGGCGACCCCTTGGATGATAACTACCATGCTCCCATTGGCACGTTCAGTAAGATGTGGGATGACTTGCTTGCCGGAGAGACAATCTCAGGACCTCGACAGCGGTCGGACCGAGGTGTCTTGGGTGTCAGTGTTGAGGCTCATCCAAAGGGAGTTTTGTTGAAGGAAATACGTCCTGATTCTGCCGCTGAAGAGGCCGGCTTGAAAACGAAAGACGTCATTCAATCCATCGATGGCTTTCCGATAGACGATTCCTTCGATTTCAGGTGGGCAATCAGCAAGAACAGTCCTGGAGCGCGCATCAATATTGAATACGTTCGAGGAGACAAACTCGATGAGATCTCGGTTGAATTGGGGCAATCAACAAGCCGCAGGGAGCGGGGTGTATTTTGATGAACGCATTACCAAGGTATAATAGTCTTATGTTTTTGCTGACAGGCATTTTTTATGCATCCTTTTTCACGATTGATATTGCAGCTGCCGACCTTTCGTATCTTAGCAGGGCAGACCGATTGAACGGATGGAGGACTCTGGAAGTTTTGGATGACCTGTTCCGAGACCATCGTGCCTCTGTTGTCGAAATCCTAGACAATGATCAACAAGTGGCGCTTGGAACCGTAGTCTCTGAAGATGGATTCATCGTTACCAAGGCAAGCGAGTTCGGGCAGTCCCTCGAAATTAGACTCTCCGATTACAGCAAGCATGTGGCTGAGCAAGTCAGCGTTGATGAAGCCAATGATCTTGCTTTGTTAAAGATAAGGGCTTCCGGATTGCGTCCCGTGGATTGGCCTGACTCAGGTGATCCTCAGATGGGGCAATGGGTGATGTCGCCTTACGAGGACAAAACTCAGGTCAGGATTGGTGTCATCAGTGCATCGACACGTCAGGTGCCAAAACAGTTTGGAGCACTGGGTGTTGTTACGGTTGACAGCTCAGATTATTTAACTGAAAACGATTTGCTTGATCCAAATACACTAGCCGATCACATAAACAAGGGGGCAAGACCTATCGACAGGTGGCTCAAAAATGAAATCTCGAACGGCGCCAAGTCAGCCTTGACAGCTGACTTGAATGATCCAATCCACCGAGCGCCATTCCTGAAATTAATCCTAAGGGACCTCAACTTTATGATCTTTGAAAAAATCCTGTATGCGGAAGATCGGTTTGTGGGAGTTTCTCTGAGTGAAACTACACAACAAGCCATCCTCGAAACAGATATTCGCATCCGGCCATCCGTTTTGAACCGGATGCTTCTGGTTGATTGTTTTCCCGATCTCATTAGAGCAGGCAAATCAGGAGCTCGCATTTTGGATGTCGTAGCTGACAGTGCGGCGGAGCAGGCGGATCTGGAGCCAGGAGATCTCATCATGGCAATCAATGCATCGGGTTTGGGTGGTTCGCAGGATCTCGTACGTTTGATACGTAAGCACACGGCTGGTGAAACTATCACAATATCCCTAATCCGCGATGGTAGTGCCTTGAATAAGTTGGTGACTCTCGGTTTTTTTGATGCCACCTTTCCTGATCAGGATGTCAACATAGCGCTGAGCGGCGATATATCTGACCGTCGAACCGGTTTTCAAAAAATCATACAACATGACATGCCTCTTTCACCCAAAGCAATGGGTGGGCCTCTCATGGACCTTGAGGGGCGAGTTCTTGGAATAAACATCGCCCGCTATGATCGTGTAGCCACATATGCGCTCCCGGCTGACTTGGTGCAATCTTTGATTCAGAAAATGAAATAAGTGTGTGTCCTTTTCTGATCGCTGATTCCAATCATCTCAGGCGCGTGGACCAATCGTTGCTCCTCCATCGCATACAAGGTTTTGGCCTGTAATTAAATCCGATCCGGTGATCAGCGATACAACTGCAGCAGCAACATCGTCTGGATGACATACCTTACCCAAGACGGCTTTGGATTCATGCCCTTCTTTGGTGTCTTCGTAACGTTCCTTGAGCCCTTGCTGAGTCCAGTCATCGGCAATAAACCCTGGTGCGACAGCATTGACTCTCACTTGAGGGGCAAGGATGCGAGCAAGTGAAACGGTCATATTGATCAAAGCTGCTTTGGAGGCACAATATGCCATGGAACTGCCATTACCGATCAGTCCAGCAACACTTGTAATATTGATAATCTCTCCTCCATTTTTTGATTTTTTAAGCCATGGTTCGGCAGCGCGAGAACAATAAAAAGGGCCTTTAACGTTTGTTTGAAGGACGCGATCCCAATGCGCTTCCGTCAGGAGACTGAGATCAGCAAATGGGAGAAAATCCGTTGTCGCGGCATTGTTCACAAGAATATCCAAGCCCCCGAATCGATCGACCGTTTGCTGGATCAATGCGAGGCAATCCGATTCCTTTGAAACATCTGCCTGGATCATCAATGAAGGAGTGTCGGTTTTTTGTAATTCTTTGAGTAAGGACTCGGCTTCTTCTCTGGAACTGCGAAAATTCAGCACAATGCGGCATCCTTGCCTGGCCAACCTGAGTGCTACCGCTCTTCCTACACCTCGACTTGATCCCGTAATGACTGCCACTTTTCCTTGTGTTTCCATGAGACTGATTCTTGCTCGTCATCCATGAATGACAATGTTAATCATGCAAGCATGTTCGTTTGTTTGGAATTCAAGTCTGCTATCGCGATGGTTCTTCAAGTGCCTTTTTCAATGTGGCTTTTTATAACATGTTTTTTCTCGGGCGGGGTATGGGCTGCTGACAAGCCCAATGTGATTGTGATCATGGCAGACGATCTTGGTTACGGTGATCTTAGTTGCTTCGGGAACAAGGTTTTTGACACACCATGTCTCGATAAAATGGCGGCAGAAGGTCTGCGTTTTACAGATTTTCATAGCAGTGGACCGGTATGTAGTCCAACCCGAGCTGGGCTGTTGACTGGTAGGTATCAACAGCGTAGCGGTATCCCTGGGGTGATCTACGCAGCGTTTGATTCCAATAGACACCATGGTTTGGATCCCGCCGAGATCACTTTTCCAGAATTGATCAAAGATGCAGGATACCTGACAGGCATGTTTGGAAAGTGGCATCTGGGATACCAAAAAAGATACAACCCTTCTCTGCATGGTTTTCAGACTTTTCGAGGTTATGTAAGTGGGAATGTTGATTATCATTCCCACTATGATCGGATGGGAGTTCTGGATTGGTGGAATGGGGACCAAGTGGAAGATGAAAAGGGTTATACGACATCCTTGATCACCGAACATGCTTTGGCATTTGTAAAAAAAAATAAATCCAATCCATTTTGCCTATATCTTGCCTACGAGGCCCCTCATGATCCTTATCAGGGCCCCAATGATCCTGCTATACGCGTGCAAGGGAAAGTGGTGCCTAACAAGTATGCGAAAGGTCAGATACCACGTGCCTATCGTGAAATGGTTCAAACCATGGATACAGGCATCGGTAAGATACTCGAGCTACTGAAAACAGAAGAATTGGACAGGAACACATTCGTTTTTTTTCTTTCCGATAATGGGGCCAATAAAAACGGCTGCAATGGCGACCTCCGTGGGTTTAAGGGTAGTCTCTGGGAAGGAGGGCACCGGGTGCCTGCGATTGCCTGGTGGCCCGCCGAGATACCACCCAACTGTTTTTGTGATGATTTGACGATGAGTCTGGATCTCATGCCCACATTGTTGCAGTTAACGGGTGCTGTTATTCCTGATGGACACCGATTAGATGGTGTTTCACTAGTCCCGGCATTGATGGGCGGAGTCATGCCTGACCGCAAGCGAAAGCTCTTTTGGGCTTATGGTTCCAAACGGTCAATGCGTCATGGGCCCTGGAAACTCTTGACAGATCAGCGTGTGGGAGGTGATCCACAGCTTTTTCTTTTAACGGAGGATATTTCAGAGCAGAGAAGCCTTTATAACACCCATCGGCTCAAGGCTCAGCGAATGTTGTCCGAACTGAAGGCGTGGCATGCGGATGTGCTCATCGGTGCCACGTCACAGCCATCCAAGCCCTAGTTTTGGCCTTTTGATTTTAAATCAATGTTCAATGGGTTCATTGGCCACATTGGAATTGTCCTCAGATGTGCCTTTTTTTGCATGCTAAAGCGCAAATTTAAATCGTCCGCTTGTCAAACAGCGAAGAGATTGCTATTCCTCTGGCCATGGGACGTCAATGGCTCCATTCGAAGAAAGCAGTCGCATCAAAGAAAAAAGCGCAGGCGACTGGTAAACTTGTGCGTGAAATCGTGGTCGCAGCAAAACTGGGTGATCCGGATCCTGATATGAATCCACGTTTGGCGCAGGCGTGCGAAAAGGCTCGCAAGGCCAGTGTATCCAAGGACGTGATTGAACGTGCCAAATTAAAAGGGGGGGGCGGAGATGCGCCCGCGCTGAACTCTCTTATGTTCGAGGGTTATACCCCTCACAAAGTTCCGCTTATCGTGGAGACCCTGACTGATAACCCGAATCGCACGGCTCCTGAACTGCGGGTATTATTTCGCAAAGGTCAGTTGGGTGCCCCCGGCAGTAACAAATTTCTATTTGATTTGGTGGGTATGGTTGAAGCTCATCGAGAAATGGCTGAAGTCGATTTGGAAGAAGCTGCTATTGAAGCAGGCGCCAATGAGGTCGAACCATTGGATACTAATCAGAATGATGATATTCCAGAGGATGCATTGGGGGCTCGCTTCCTCTGCGAGCGAGGGGATATCCATTCTGTTTCACAATGGCTGGCAGGAAACGGGTGGAAAGTTGTAACCAGTGAGCCCGGTTACGTTCCCAAGAACCTATGCAAACTTTCTGATGAGCAGAGAGAGGAAGTAGGCGAGTTTTTGGAAATTTTGGATGACCATGATGATGTTCACCGGATTTGGGTTGCGCTTGAATAAAAGTTATCTGGTTATGAATATGTTGGCGGATCAAATTTCTGTTACTATACCAATTCCCATATTCATTTAAGGAAAAGGAGTGGAGTTGATGCTGGTAAAAAACACACTTCGATGGTGACAATAGGTCGAAGCAAATAGGATCAATCTTTGTTTCGCTGGATGAGCAGAAGCGCCATACGGCATATCGAAAGGGATTTTGTCTCGGCTAAAACCTCGGTGCTTGTACTTGGATCTGTCCCATAGCGTGAGAAATAGGGTTTGGATTCTATGCGAGTCCTGCCCAAGGTAACTTGAGTGCCGTAGGCGTTTTGGAGCTTTCGCCTTATTTTTTGAACCAAACTGTCATCAGTGGAATAGGACGGGCAAGACGACCCACCGACTCCTCCGAAGAGCTCTTCATCGATAAGAATATCCAACTCTTTGCACGCGAGTGACTGATATGGATTTATTTCGCCTATTAACACTGATTTTTTTTAGTTTTCAGCTGACTTGAACGGTGGTAACTGTACAAGTATTCATTCAAATCGACCTTTTCATTGCGTTCGGTTTTTCATGAAATGGTCGAAAATTCTAGCACACCTCAGACCCTTGCTTACAGACCTAATGCATTGGGACCATCTGCGGCCCAGCAAGGGTTAGTATAGAGCCAATATATATGAGCAGCACCGCAAAGAAAAAAGGATAAGACGAATTCTCTGGTGATGTTGAAATTGCTCATTCTGGATCCCTTCCCGTAAGGCGAACCTCTATGGGGTAAAAAAGTATCTCAACTTTTCCAAACAGGGTGACCTGTCAGGTCATATTCTGGATAGTATAAATTATCCGAAACACTGCGTATCAGATTCAGTTGATTCTAACTCTCTGTTCTGATTTGGATTGTTTAAAGGACTGAAATAGCCATTTTTGTTATTGAATGTATCTTTCAGATAAAGGGTAGCATTGATGGAGTTAATAGGTGTTGTTGTTGAAAAATGATATCCCAAGGAGATGAGTTCGCTCAAAATCTGTTTCTTTGTTTTTGGAGTCTTGTTTGTAATCTCTGTGATTGCTTCCTTCAGCGTCAAGCTGCATTTTTCTGAACCCAACTGACCTCCGTTGGTGCTTAACGCTTTATCAATTTTCTGGATTTCCTCAATGAGTAATGACTTCTTCTTTTTTAAGCTGTCATGTAATTCCTGGTATTGTTTTAAGATATCTTCTGTCTTCATTTTTTATTTCTTTTTAATCTAATATTTAAAAGTAATACGGATTTGGGTTTAATCGAAACTGAGTATCAGTTATTAGGGAAGAAGCGTTTTTTCAAATAGATTTTTTCAAGTTTACTTTTAACCAGAAGCGAGCGCCTTTTCCTTTGTTAGATTCAAAATTAAGCTCACCACCAATGGCGCTAGTCATACTTTTACTGATAGCTAACCCCAGGCCTAATCCCTCATATTCACGAGTGGAGGATCCATCACCTTGTGCGAAAGGGGTAAAGATCTTATCACGGAAAGCATCCGGAATTCCAGGTCCAGAATCCTCTACTTCAAAGCGGATTGTGTGGTATTCTGAATTAGATTCCAGTAACACCGTCCGAAACGTTACTGTTCCACCGTGTTTGGAAAACTTGAGGGAATTATTTAAAAGTTTCTGAATTATTTGTCTGATACAATACTTGTCTCCAATCACCCTTTCCGGCATAAACTGGCTTGTTTCGATTTCAAGTTTGATTTTCTTTTTAGCTGCATTCGTTCGGGCCTTCTGAATTGTTTTATCCAGAACAGATCTTAAATCAAAATCAGCTTCCTTTACCAGGAGCTTGCCTGCTTGAAGACTTGAGTATTCTAATATTGCGTCCACTGTTTCTATTAATTTATGGCCACAAGTATTAGCTGTTTTGGCATAGTCTTCTTGTCTTTCATTGAGCCCGGTTTCCAGAAGAAGTTGATTCATTCCTACAATACCGTTTACCGGTGTGCGGATTTCGTGAGAAACATTAGCAAGGAAATGGGTTTTGATTGAAAGTGCATCCTCTAAATTTTGTTGCACTTTCAATAGTTTATCATCTTTGGCTTTTAGTTTCTGTTCGGTTTGATTCAGTGCTTCAGAAAAGAATTTATTTTTTAACAAAAAATAAATCAAGGAAACCACCATTAAGCAAAAAGCAAAAATGAATGTATAAAGCACCGGATTTGAAATTCGAGCATTTGTCTGCATTTTTGCAGGAGGGTAGGAAGTCCCCGCATAGGTAGTAAACCCCTCATGGTTGACGGGTTTACCGTTTTCTCTGATGTTAATCTTTCTGTCACATTCAACCGCAAAGGTTGGGTCGGGACAAAAGCCGATGAGCGTAAAAAAAACACTCACACAGAGGTAAACAGCTATTTGGTTTTCTTTATTGCGCACAACATTTATTCAATCGAACTATTTCATCTTCACTTAGTTGCTTTCGGTGTCTTACTTGAACAAGCCTCGGCATCTGCAAACCTAAACATTAACCAAATGTTTCTAACCATTTTCGAATCGTTCTTTAGATGTTTCAATTTTGAAATCATATCTGTTAATACAAGGTTCTGCTTGTCTAACAATTTCATTTCATGGACCACCTGCATGGAGCGTTTTTCAAGCATCTTGCGAACCTGAATAGGTTCAGTGAACTCATCAAGTAACATGATCACGTCCTGAAGGCTTAATCCCACCTTTCGAAGTGCGCAAATTAACCTCAACCTTTCATAATCTTCTTGGTCGTATCTACGATGGCCAGTCGATGTTCTGTTACTTGGTCGCAACAGTCCAATTCTGTCGTAATACAATAAGGTACTGCGCGATAGACTGAATCTTGATGCCAATTTAGATATCGTATCAGTTTTACTAAGATCCACAGGATTTTGAGAATACTCGATTGTAGTCGATAATGTGTGATTTTGTGTTTCGAATATTTTTATTCTTACTTTTATTCAAACCCCAATATTTTCTCTTGTCCACCTTTTAGTGTAAACCTATAGTCACTGCAAGGGTAAATTTGATAAAAATGAAAAAAAAAGGATATAAACCTATAGTCGGAAATCCGTAAATCATGCTTTAAATACTTTATCAAGATCATTTCGCCATTGAGGCGGATGGAATCAATGAGATTAACAGGAGTGTATTCGTAAAGGGCAACAAATCACCCTAAACTGTGAAAAACATAGCAACTAGAAGTTGTATTTTTAACGGCATTTGCATCTGCTCATCTTTCCCCTGGCTTGTTTGATTTCCTACGACCACGACGGTTTGGAGAAAAGGTTTCAATTCTTAACAGTTCTTTAATAGCTATTTTAAAGAGCAGCTATCGAATACTTTATCTTTTAACGTAATTAAAAAGATTCAATAAATTACAGAGCAGTCGTAAGTATATCTTTAATGTATTAACGTGGTGGGAAAAATAGTTTGGAAAGAACAAAACCATTAGTGGTTTTAAAATTACTTTTCGCATGGCCTACCAACTTTAAAAATAAACAAAATTTCAAAAAATGGAAATATTGGATACGAAACTTTAGTCGAACAATTAATAAACATCAGGTAAAGGCCGCCTCCACATCATAGCGCACGCTGGTGGATGAAAGTAATGTAATTAACAAGATCATGATTGTAACGGATAACAAGTCTCCTGATTTTGATTGTCTGCTATTTATTTTTTAGAAGGTAATCCCGGATTGCCTCCTTCATGATGTCGTATGTGATCATTCTCAATAGAGTGCAAGCATTTGTCTGCCCGTATGTTGGCCTCTTTGCTGAATTTCCTGTTATATCCACCCAGGAGATGCTTTGTTTGGCTGTATGGGGTTCTCTGTGCAATTTGACAAGGTAAACTCAGCAATCAATCAAAGTATACCTCTGCGAAATATGCTCACCTCATGAATGCTCGGCAAAGAAGGCCAGTCAAGCAGGCTTGTTGACTTCGATGGATAGCGCCACGTTCACGTCCCCTCGTACGATACTAAAATTTGAGGGCGCGCCTGCATGCAAGCCAGTGGGTAATCCCATCCAACGAGAGGGAATTTCAGAGAAATGGTTCCACACATCCCGCCAGTTTGTGTGGAGCATCCTTGCTGCCCGCGTTATTCCTTCACTGGGTCTCAGAGCGGATCCAGCAAAGTTGCTTTGACCAGGTTGACGGACAACCTGATCATCACCCACCTCTACCTCGATGTTTCCAATCGTGTATCTGCCCGGCGCTGCTCCCGCTGCTGACATGGCATCGGTGGTATAATAAATTTCGTTCAGTGGAATCAGTTTATGAAGTATACGAAATAGAGCCGGCGACACATGGACACCGTCAGGTATGATTCCAGTCATCCAGTTTGCGGAATCAAGTGCTCGAAATATGAGATTATCGTGTCTATCCAGTTTTTGAGGGCAGGCATTACCCAGATGTGTGAACCCCGTTGCACCTGCGCTGGCTGCAGCTCTCAAACAAGCGGTACCTGCATTTGTGTGTCCCAAACTTACGCGCATTCCTAGCTGAGATGCGTGAAGTATCGATTCCATGGAGTTAGGTCGCTCGGGTGCCAGAGTGAGGAGGGTGGGATCTGTTTGCGTGATTTCCTTCAACACATTTATTTTTTCAGGGCTTGGATCTTCCATGACAGAGGTGTCATGCGCGCCACAATACCCAGGCTCTTCAGATAAAAAAGGGCCTTCTACATGCCAACCTGCGATGCATTCCCGCAGAGTTGGATTATGATCACGCCATGCCTTGATGCGCTTGAGTTTGCCTAGAATAGATGGCCAGTCTGTGGTTGTAAGTGTCAAAAAAAAACGTGGGCAACCGTCTCTATTCAAAGCTTCAACTGACTTCATCAAGGATGCCTCGGTTAAGCTTTGTTTTTGAAAGTCAACGCCTCCATAGCCATTTACCTGAAGATCAAGTAAGCTTGGAGCTAACCATGGAGCATTCCTTGATCCTTGGGCTGCACTTGAAACACTCAGGATCTTTTTCTGATTGAACTCGATGCTTATCCAATCGCCTGTTTCCCAATGTCTGCCCGTAATGGACTGGATGTGAGTGGACATGCGTTCTTTATGATGGAATCAGGTGCTTAAAACGAGCATCTATCTGAAATTCCGAGCAAGTATTCAGAAAGCGTTCCAAGGTTTCCATGGAAACAAGCTCAGTAGCGCCCGATTGAGTTGCGACCAGTGCACCTAATCCGCACCCGACTTGACAACACTTTTTCAATAGATCCTTTTTCAGATAATGGTCAATAAAGCCCGCAGTGCATGCGTCTCCCGCTCCCACTGGTTCTTTCAATTCGACTTTGAATCCCGGTTGGTAAATCGTTTCACCTTCTTCATCAAAGGCCAGCGCCCCCTTTGACCCGAGCGTGATCAAGCAGCATTTCAGATTCCATTGATTCACGAGGTGCCTTCCCATTTTGATCAGGTCTTTGTTACCCAACCCAAAAAAGTTCGCAATCTCATCTGTTTCCTCATCGCTGAGTTTTAATATGTCTGCCTGCAATAATGATTCTTGGATTGTTTGCTTGTTGTAGCAGTTTTTCCGCAGGTTAACGTCATACACTTTGACAGCACAGGTTGGTGAATGGTTGAGCAACCAATGCAGAGTATCCCTAGATCTGGTTGAACGTTGAGCAAGTGTACCGAAATAAATGACGTCCACCTCGCTGATAATCTTTTCGAGATAAGGATTGAGCTCTATCTGATCATAAGCCACCCCGGGAACGATATAATAGTTAGGGTTGCGATCTGCATCCAGAGAGACTTCTACCGTTCCTGTGGGGAATTGTGAAACGAACTGAAGCCCTTCCAGCGGCAGGCCAAGTCTGATCAATTCTTTTTGAGCCTTTGTGCCATTTGTATCTGAACCCAGACTCGACACCATGATGCTCCGGTGCCCTCTGTTATGCATCCGGAAGGCGAAATTGCATGGTGCCCCTCCGATGACAGCACCCTCTGGTAGCAAATCCCATAAAACTTCCCCAAATGAAAGAATGGTCTTTTGGTTCATTGAATCAGGTGGTTTAAATAAATTTCTTGATTCCATGTATTCGAAGGATCAGGTCTGTTGCGATGTAGGATGCTACAAGACTTAGGATTGTCAAAATAGCCGCGGCTATCAGGCGACTGGTGTCTGCGATGGAATTGCACACAGGAGTGAACGCAACCATGATCGGTGAATGAAGCATGTAAACTCCAAAACTCCTTCTTGACAACCAACTGGCAAAAAAGTGGGTGGTGTTGCCCAGCTTGCGAAACCAGAACATGAGGCCCAAAGCAAGCGAGAGTCCGGTCAATTGTTCCCAGAAAGAGAGACCAAAGGCCCAGGGATTCCACCCGCCGCTGTAGACAATGGTGCCATCCTGCGGTGGAGGCCCACCTGCTGCGACCAAACCAACCAAAAACAGAGGGCCAATGATGAGCCCCATCCATCCCGCTGAGCGCGCATGATTGGAAATGACCAGTGCCTCAAACCATCCTTTTCGGTCCGCAATAATTCCGAGACTGAACACAGCAATGTATTGCGTAAAAAAACCTAATTGCATGTTGAAAATATGGGAGCCCAGTGGGTATGCAAGCCTCACCAGAAAGGAACAGCATACAAGGCCAAATCCGAAAAGCCACAGATCAGAGGGCTTTGGCGGTTGTGAGCGAGGTGTCATTAATCGAATTTCTCCATCGAACATTTGTTTTATTGCATAAACACAGCAAAAAATCCACAACGCCACGGCAAACCACATGGGCCCGCTCCCTCCCAGAACACTGCCTGACCTCAAATACTCGCACCAATAGCTCATGAACGAGGAGAGGTCTGGACCTTTTGGTTTCTGGAGCGTTGAATAAACGATCAAGGGTTGCATGCAAATCATGTAGAGCATGGAAGGTATCCCAAGCCTGATCCAACGTTCTTTCATAAGTCCCCCAATTCCACGCTTTTTCATTGTTCGGTGTGCAAACACTCCAGCAATAAAAAAGAGCAAGCCCATGAAAAATGACTGGAGGTGAGCTTGCCAGAGAATAAATATGATCTGCTCGAATGGAGAAGGCCCCGGAGGATAGTTGATGTACCATCCTCCAACATAACTATAGGTCACACACGCATGCATGCTGACGACAAGGAAAATGATGAAGGTCCGCAGGTTATCTACCCAGGCCAGCCGGGAGTGATTCTGCACCTTGTTGATTATTTTTTCAGGCATGCTGGTCCACAAGTTATGGAATCGCCATTGTGTCCAATGAGGATTCCCCTCAGCGATCTGGTTTTATGTATCAAGCTCAATCCAACCTGATTGACTTTAACTGGAATCCTAAGATAAAACTGGTACCAGAAACTCAAACATAGAATCGCCATGTTTCATGGTTTTTCTGCATTCCCACCACGGGGTAATGGTCACATCATCTCGCTTGGTGTGCCCCATCAGGAAAAGGCCATCAGGACTCAAGATCCTGGGTAATTCGGCCACATCCAGTAAACGTTGTGACAGTGATTGGGAGCGTTTGTTTATGTTTTTCTCGCCAAAGGGTGGATCCGCCATGATCAGGTCAAATTGTGTGCCCTGTTCAACCAGCTGTTTCAGTGCAGGGAAAACATCCTGAACTTTCATCTTATGTCGGTCATTCGGGATGCGACATTCCTTGACATTACCCTGAATCCATCGTGCGTGTTTGATCGATTTTTCAATGCTCAATACGTATTCTGCACCGCGACTCAAACTCTCAAGGCCCAGAGCTCCGCTCCCACTGAAGAGATCAAGCACTCGTGATTCCAGTATTCTAGGGCCAAGGCTATTGAATAAAGCCTGTTTGACCAGGTCTGGAGTGGGTCTTACGCCCAGTCCTTTTGGAACCTGTAAAATACGCCCGGCGGCAATGCCTCCTATAATCCGCATGTGATCAGGTTTCGCGCTGAATTGGCATCCACACATCCTCAAAGGACATGTCCACGATCAAAACATCTCCGCCGTGTATGTGCACAACGCGTTTTTGAGGTTCATTGTGATCTGGTGTCACATAAACCACATGGGAGGTGTTGATGATGATGTCGCGGGAAGCCAGATTTTCTCCGGATACCTGCGGTTGTCCTGAAACTCGAATCAATGCCATGTCCTCCTTAATATGAGCATCAGAGAAGAAATGCTCAATCTTTTTAGAAAAGGATTGGTCCATTGCCCAGGAATTGAGAACATTTGAACATGTCGTTCAAAGAGCAAAAACATTTAAGTCCGCTCGAGAGGGAAATCTACAGTTGGCAAGTTGACGTTGATGGGTTCGGGCTCGATGGCCAGGAAAAGCTTAAGAATGCCACCGTCATGATCAGTCGATGTGGGGGGCTTGGTGGTGTGGTTGCCTATGAATTGGCTGCTGCTGGCGTTGGTAAAATGATCCTAGCTCATGCTGGTAACATCAAGCCAAGTGATTTGAATCGCCAATTACTGATGACGCGCGAGAGGATTGGGCATTCGCGAATGCATTCCATTGAGCGTCGGCTCAAGGAGCTTAACCCAGACCTTGAAATTCAGGCATGCCCAGAAAATATTTCCGACAAGAATGCCGATATACTTGTCCAGCAGGCGGATGTCGTGGTGGATGCTGCTCCTCTTTTTGAAGAACGCTACGCCATGAATGATGCCGCGGTCAGGCATCGGAAGCCGATGATTGAATGTGCTGTTTTTTCATTGGAATCACATATTACAACGATATGGCCAGGCAAGACTCCTTGCCTGCGCTGTCTTTATCCTGAAAAATCAACGACATGGAAGCGTCGGTTTCCTGTGTTCGGGGCTGTATCCGGCAGTCTTGGTTCGCTGGCCGCCATGGAGGTTATCAAGTTAATTGGCGGATTTGGTAAACCGCTCCTTAATGTGCTGTTAACTTACGATTTGTCGGATGTGTCTTTCAGACGATACAAGATTCACAGAGATCCTTCATGTTCCGTATGTTCTCAACTGGAATGACAAGTTGATTTAACGGGTTTAACGTGTTAAAATTTTTTCAAATGCACCCAAAGTTTCATCTATTTTCCGGCAAAATAATGCGTACCACGGTGTTCTCCATGTGTGTGGCTTCGGCATTGCTGGGGCACCTTGCTCATGCTTGCAAGTATTCTGTCAGAGACGTGGCTTTTGTGGATCTTACACAAGAATCGTATGCTTTTCTTACCATCAGCTCTGGTTCGGATCTTGACGCTATCAAAGCACGGATTCAGCCTGTTGCCACTGCCGTATTTCTCGACTCAAATATTCGTACAGGATGGTTGTCGTCTGAGGATGCTGTGAACCATCCTGGATTTCAATCCCATCAAGGTCGTCTTCCTTTTTCTGGAGCATTTCTTTATCGCGATGGCCTGAAACCGTTGCCTTTGATGATCCCTGATGAAGTCAATGATGTTGATACTAACCGCAACTGGAGTCGAATGGAGCGAGCGGTTCATTCCCCGATTCGTCAGCAAGCGGTAGAGCACTTGCTATCAGCGTATGCCGTGATTCTGGTAGTCGAAACAAAGGATGTCCAAGAAAATGCCCGCGTTAGGCTTGCGGCTCAGTCTGCCGCTGCTACCTTGGCAAAAATGATCCCGGAAATGCCCAAACCGGTGGATGTTCCCCCACAAATCGTTGTAGTTCCCTACGATATGATCCAAGCGGAAGAGGCGATGCTCTGGGGCTTGGAAATGACGCACTTGAAACCGGACAAACCTCAAGTGGCTGTCTTGATCGGCAGGGGGCGGCGTTTAGGGCCGACGCTCAAGGGTGATGAAATAACTGCTGGCAAACTGCAGCAAATACTCGCAGTTGCCGGTCAGGATTGCGAATGTGATTTGGACCGATCATGGATGCAGGGGCCCATGATTCCCGTGCGTTGGGGGCCTGAGCGGCAGCAAAGTGCCTACAACAATCTAGGATTTGATCCTGACAACCCGCTAGTTAAAGCAGAGATCAGTCGTATCCTTGCAAGAGGCAAAAATCCGATCCGCGTCAACGGCACAGACAGTATCGGTAGTGATTTGGACATGCTTCTACTCGGTTACAGTGAGGAGGTTCTGTCCTTTGATGAATCAACGATTGGATCCTCTTTGACACCCGCTGAACCGGATGCAACCGAGACAACAACCAGCTCAGGCGTTTCGCCGATAGTCGAATCAGAGGGTATGGACAAAAAATCTGTCTCAGGTATCTCGAAGACGGGGGAAAGTCGGGACACTTCCAGCACGGAGACGCATCCTTTGTCAGTTGCGGCAGATGAACAAACCCCCTCCTCAACGCGTAGCGTCCTATTCATGCTGTCTGGCTTCTGCATTTTTGCAATAGTGGGCGGACTCGTTGTTCTGATCACGGGGCGAAGTCGAAAGTAGTGGAAAGCTGATGTTGCCACTCATTCTCAGAGAAATATCATTTCGCAAGGGGCATACCACTATCATGCTGTGTGGGCTTATTTCAGTCACGGCTTTGATGACTGCTTATCTTTCCACCGAGTCTGCGGCTGAGCGTGAAACTAAAAGAGTTGCTCGCGATTTAGGTTTCAATTTGAGGATTCTGCCCAAGCAAACCGACATGGATCTATATTGGTTCCAGGGGTTCTCGGACCAGACCATGCCTGAGGCAACGGTCGAAAGACTGGCTAATTATCAAGGGGTGTTTATGACCTATAACCATCTCATGGCTTCATTGCGGCAGAAAATCACCATGGGAGGCGGGGACGTGATTCTTGTGGGAGTAGCTCCGACCATCACATCTCCTGACAAAAAAAAGCGTCCCATGGGGTTCACCATAAAAGCTCGAACACTTCATCTGGGTTATCAAGTAGGTCAGCGATTGGGATTGAAATCAGGCGATACACTCCAGCTCTCAGGTCATGATTTCAAAATCGAAAAGGTGATGGTTGAATATGGTACTGAAGAAGATGTCTACGTTTATGGAACATTGAAAGATGTACAGGGGATCGCTGACAAGCCGGGCCAGATTAACGAAATTAAAGCGATTGACTGTCTGTGTTTGACCGCGGATCAGGACCCGATCAGCATTTTGCGTAAGGAGCTGGAAAAAATACTGCCTGAAGCCAAAGTAATTCAAGATAGGGTTCAGGCAGATGCCCGTGCTCGCCAGCGTCAGATGGTGCAGAGAAAGTTTGAATTCCTAAGCCCTTTTCTAATGGTTTGCGGAGCCATTTGGGTAGCAGTTCTTTCGGCGTTGAATGTACGTGAACGCCGATCTGAAATCGGTATTTGGCGTGCACTAGGTAAAGGGGGGGGCTTTATAGCCGGGCTTGTCATTGGAAAAGCAATGATCATTGGTTTCTTCGCTGGTTTTATTGGGTTCTGGGTCGGTAATTCAATGGCTCTGGAAGTGGGGCCTTCGATCTTTCAAATCACAGCAAAAGCGATCAAGACTGAATGGTCGTATTTAGTTTGGTCCCTCATCCTTACTCCATTACTTGCAGCTGCAGCCTCCTTTATTCCTGCCATGCTGGCAGTTACCCAGGATCCTGCAGAGACTTTGAGAGAATCATAAGATCATGTTGACCTGCGAATCATTGTGTAAGTATTACCAATCCTCCAAAGGCATGGTAAAAAGCCTTGATGAGATTAATCTAAGCGTTTCCAAGGGAGAGTTTCTGGAGGTTAGAGGGCACAGTGGAAGCGGTAAGACAACATTGCTCCTGACGCTTGGTGCAATGATGCACCCTACCCACGGAAAAGTAGTGTTCAAAGGCACAGACCTTTACAGACTGAACCGCGCGGAACGAGCCAGAGTCAGGTCAAGTTCCATTGGATTTGTGTTTCAGATGTTTCATTTGATTCCTTATCTGGATGTAGTTGGCAATGTGCTGGCAGGAGATGATGGGAATCATTCGGGTGCGCGTTCCAAATCTGAAGCACTGCTTCGGGAATTGGGGTTGGGCCATAGGCTGAATCACTTGCCCAACCAGCTCAGCGCAGGAGAAAAACAGCGGGTTGCGCTCGCGCGGGCGATGGTCGCATCACCTGATCTTATATTAGCGGATGAACCCACCGGTAATCTGGACCCGGAAAATTCCAAAGAAGTCTGCAGACATCTCAAACGATATCAGGAAAAGGGAGGGACAGTGGTTGTCGTCACACACGGTGATGCTGTTCATGACTTTGCGAATCGCACTATTGATTTAAAAGCGGGGGAAATCATCCCAGGTCCTTTCCTTGATCCTCAAGCGGATGAGGCTTGATTGAAGGAGACATTGTTACACATTTACACATTACCCATCTTACCTTGAAATGGAATCATTTTATATGAAAAAAAGGACCGAGCGGTGCCTTCAAAACGGGCTGTCGGTGATATCGTTGTTTCTTGTTGAAACACTTTGTCTCCACGCTGCAGCCACAGGGGATTGGCCTACTTATCAAGGCGACAATGCCCGAAGTGGCATTCAAATCGAATCGGTGCATCCCCCCTTGAAGGAATCCTGGGTATTCAAAGCCAAGCAACCGCCCCGTCCGGCCTGGCAAGGCGAGGCTAAATGGGATGGTTGGAACAAAGTTTATGACTTGAAAAACCGTCAGGATTTCGATCATGCATTTCATGTAGTGGGTGCCGATGACGCTATTTATTTTGGTTCCTCATCGGAAGACAAGGTGATTTGTCTGGATGCCGAATCTGGTGACTTGCGCTGGGTCTTTTATGCAGAAGGCCCGGTGCGACTTGCTCCAACATTGCACAAAGGCGATCTCTATGTCGGATCCGATGACGGGTTTATTTATCGACTGAAAACATCGGACGGTTCACTGGTATGGAAGGTAAGGCCGGGCCCGCGTGATTATCGCATACCTGGAAATGGTCGTATTATCTCTGCCTGGCCTGCCCGAACAGGAACTGTCGTTCAAGATGGTGTCGTTTATGCAGGGGTAGGTATGTTTCCCTCCGAAACAGTATACGTATGTGCATTGAATGCTGAGGATGGGTCCATTCTCTGGAAGACCGAACAAACCGACCTTCCTGCGCAAGGTTACCTGGTATCTTCGAAATCCAGGCTGTATGTGCCTACCGGCCGCAATAATCCGGTGGTCCTCTCCATTAAAGATGGTAAACGGGAGCGCGTGTTGGATGGCGAGGGAGGAAGTTATGCGTTGCTCAGTGATGATGCCTTGGTGTTTGGTCCAGGGAAAACGGGGCAACTTCGATTGGTGGAGGAGGGCACCAAAGATCAGCTTGCTACGTTTCAGGGGAATCACATGATTGTTTTTCGTGGGAAATCCTATCTTCATTCCGATTCGGATATTCAAGCAATCGATCGTCAACAATACCTTGAGCTTGCTCGCAAGCGGCGTGACTTATATCAGTATCGTACTCAATTAAATAATCGTGTGAAAAAGCTGCGTGAACAAAAAGAGAGTGATCATGCCGCCGACATTAAATCGATTCAAAAGGATCTGGTTGAAATCGCAACTGAGTTGGACGCGATAACAGATCAAATGAAGGCGTGTCTTCTCTGGAAAAAGCCTTGTGCCTTTCCTTTAAGTCTCATTTTGTCTGGCGATGTTCTCTATGCCGGCGGGCGCGATGGTATGGGGGCTTTTGATGCCACCACTGGAGACCTTCTCTGGGAAGGTGCGGTCAACGGCAAAGTTCTTGGATTAGCATCCATCAATGGACGCATTTATGCCAGTTCGGACAGTGGATACATTCACTGCTTCTTGCCTGAAACCCTTTGATTGGTGAATGGATTACAGGTTGTCCGGTGTTTCCACGATGCAATATAGTTGTGACATGGTCCTGATGAAAAGTCTTCCATTTGCCATTGCAGGTGTGGCCATACACATTTCGTTCAGACTGTTGACATGTGATATTTCGAAAGAATCACCTGCCTTTACTACATAGGTATCGCCATCTTCGCTGAGGCAGAAAATATGATCCCGGTAAGCCCAGGGTGAAGCTGTGAAACCAACGCGACCCCTAGGTTTGAAACGTTGTTTCTCATACACTTCCATCCCGTCAAGGGCTCGCCTGCTGCTGAAAAACCCAAAGTCCCAAAGCACATAAAACCGATCTTTGTAGAGGATGGGGGAAGGATTATAAGGTGAGGATTCGGGTTGCATCCAGTCAATGAACGTACTCGATGAAGTTCCGTTTTTCATGGAAATGTCTCCGGATCCACCAGGTTTGATGACATAAACCGGTTTGTTGGGGCGTTCCTTGTCTCCAACATAACCCGCAGCAACATACAGACGATCTCCAGCTGCAAAAGGTGTCGGGATACAAATGGTAGACATCCCTTCAAAGTCCCAAAGGGGTTTCCCTTCCAAATCATAGGAGCGAGTCTTTTCAACTCCGGTTGTGATGATTTCATTGCGCAGGCTATTTTTCCAAATGAATGGAGTAGAGAAATTGGTAGGCTCTTTCCTTCTTGTTTTCCATTTCAATTTCCCCGTTGTCTTGTCAAACGCTGCGATGTAGGAATCCTCTTCGTTGTCGTTGACGATGATCACCTTGTCATCATGTAAGATGGGGGAGCTGGATGTGCCCCATCCATATCTTGTTTTGTATGGATCCCAATTCTGCTTCCATATGACTTCACCTTCCAGATTCAGGCAATACAACCCCATGTAGCCGAAATAGACATACAGATGTTTCCCATCTGTAACCGGTGTTTCTGATGCGTAGGTATTCTTGATATGAACTGTTGAGGAAGGGGGTGCTTCTTTGAGCTGAGTCTGCCAAAGGATTTTTCCCGTCCTTGTATCAAGGGACAAAACCATCCATCGATGCATATCCTTGGGCGGTTCAGGACGTTCTCCTCCAAAATAGAGCCCTTTCTTTGGCGCTTCCACTTCGCCGGAACTGATCACTGTCGTGATGAAAACTTGATTGCCCCAGATAATGGGGGAAGACCAGCCTCGGCCGAGGATTTCTTTTTTCCATGCAACGTTTTGACTTTCGTTCCAGGACAAGGGGAGGTTAGAGGCACCCGAGATTCCTCGTGCAGATTCGCCCCGAAAGGCCGGCCAGTTCTCCTTTGCGACAAGGGTAGTTGTTAATGTCAGGATCCATGTCCAGAATCCCCATGAAATGTTTGAATATGAAATCATCAATAGATGTCAACAGCTTTGCAGTCATTAATCAATTGTGATTCGAAAGTAATCCAGATAAATTGTACTATTTACATTCAACCACACTCGATAAAAATTTTGAGTATTGAAAGATAACACAGATTGAAAATGAGCTCCGTATTAATGCAATGTTGTTGAGAAGATCCAACTGGTGCACGTTTTCCAAACCGCCCGATGGCAAACATTATGTTAATTCATCAAAACGGACTCTTAGAAGCTGCAAAAGGAGACGCTTGTTGGTTGGGCGCCTTGAAGCAAGGGTTATTTAAATCACCTGTGCTGTGTTGCGAACATATGTTTTGAACGATGTCTATCCTGGCAGTTTTATTCGTTTTCTTTTTTGACTTGGTCCTCGTAGCAGGTTTCCGTGTCTTTCACAAACAACTCAGTGATCGTTTCTACAAGCGGTGTGCTATAGCGTTTTCTTTTGAAGCCTTATCGACCTTAATACTTTTCTTGCTCCCATTTGAAGAATGGCGACACTTTTCATTCACGCTTTTATTCGATCTCCAGTGTATCAAAGGATTAATGCTCTGGTCAGCAATCAGAAGCCTCGATAATCCAACATCCCATAAGTGGTGGGTGCCTGTTGTTTTTTTTGGATACTTTTTGTTGCTGCTGGTAGCTGCCCTATTGGGCTTGGGGCAGTTTGTTGTTTCACAAATAGCAATTACCTTGCCTCTGATCTTCAACCTAATGCCCGCATGGACGCTTTATCGAAGCCAATGGATTTCCTGGAAATCATATCAGTTACTTCTGGGTTGTATTTTACTTTCTCAAATTATGTTTGCAGCCGCGGTTCAAATGGGGGATCTGGATGCGGAATGGACGGCTTTGCTCTATTATTTGAATGTGGTGTCGAATATTTTTGTCGGGCTTTCTGCAATGGTTATTGGGATGAAGCGTTTGCATGCTCGTCTCGAAGAAGCCCTGAAAACAATTGTATCGATGCGGAACCAAACAGAAGCCATTGTCAAAGCCTCGATGGATTCGATTTTAATCACAGACATCGAGGGTAGGATCCTATTTGCTAATCCAGTTGCTAAATCTTTTTTTATTGGCGGCGCCAAGGAACATCCCAATTTATTTGAAAATGAATTTTATTCTGAAGCAGAAGACGAAGAGTCATTTTCACTGGAATCAATCAATCGAGCATTGAATTTGGATAACAACGCCTTTGTCAAATATCAGTGCATGATGGAACATCAAACTCAAGGCAGAATTCCAGTAGAATTCACCGTTATTCCCATACTGAATGACGAGGGGAAATTATTCTCTTTCTACATTCGCGACCTCAGGGAGCAGCGTCAAAATGAGATTGCCATTGTTCAGGAGCGTGACCGAACGAAGCAACTCAACAAGCAGCTTTGTGTGGCTCTTGAACAAGCAAAACATATGACTGAAAAGGCCGAGCAAGCAAACGCTTCGAAGAATGATTTTCTTGGTGTCATGAGTCATGAACTTCGAACGCCTCTCAGTGCCATCATTGGAATGGCCTCCATGATGGAGCAGGAGCCACTAACAGCTCAGCAACGGCAAAGCGCGGCCTCCATCAATTATTGTGGGCAAAGCTTGTTATTGATCATCGGAGATATTCTCAATTATTCGAGAATCGAAGCTGGCCGGGTCGAGTTGCTGAAAAAACCATTTTCATTAAGGAAAAATCTTCAGCAAATACTTACTCTGGTTCGTAATCAATGTAACCACAAAAAATTGCGTCTCTATGTTGCATTGCATCCGCGTTTACCGCTCGAAATCGTCGGTGATGAAGGTAAAATCCGCCAAATACTTACGAATCTTGTCAATAATGCAGTCAAGTTTACTGAAAAAGGCCATGTCAGCATCAACCTTCGAGTGGTTGCATCCGATCAGAAGCATCTTTCACAATTGGAAATCACAGTTGCGGACACAGGTATCGGGATTAATAAAGAGCAAAAAGATCGATTGTTTGAAGCCTTTTATCAGGCGGACTGTTCGATAAGTCGAAAATATCAGGGAACTGGTTTAGGACTGGCTATTAGCAAGAGATTGATCAAGGCGATGGGGGGAGAAATTAAAGTCGATAGTATTCCGGAAAAAGGTTCTATTTTTACTGCGCTGATTCCATGCAGTCACGTCGATGCGGACTCTTCAGAGGTCTTTAATTTTGAAGGGAATGTGATTTACGTGGACCCGGATGAGCCTGGCTTGTGTTGGTTCAAATCAAATCTTTCAGCGTATGGGGTCGAAGTGAAATGTTATTCATCTGTGGAAGCCTTTCTTCAGGGTGAAAGTGCGGAACCTCTAAGTAAAACTGTTTGCTTGATAGACCAGCAAGCGCTTCTGAAATTGGATGAAGGCCCTCAAGTGATGGGCAAACTTAAAAGTTTTCAAGAAAGAGTTCCTGTCGTTTTTGCCCTGCATCAGGTGACGGATGTTTTGCAAAAATTTAAATACTCCATTGCTAAACCGTTTTTGATCGAGCAGTTCATGGAAAAGGCAGCAACTATTCCCCTCGAATGGAATCAAAAGGACATAAAAACGGAAGAAATACCTTCACCCGTTTTGCAGTTTGAACCCCTTCAAATCAACGTGCTGGTTGCTGAAGATCACCCAATCAATTGCAAGCTGGCGAAGCTTTATCTTGATAATCTTGGATGCACGAGTCGAATTGTTCATGATGGGAATGAAGCCTTAGCTGCGCTGGAAGAAGAAGCGTTTGATGTCGTATTGATGGAGGCAGTTAATCAAACGTCATGAAGGCAAAGACCGTCCTCGGATCATTGCGTTAACGGCGGATAATTCAAAAGATGAAAAACAAGTAGCCATGGAAGCAGGTATGGATGAGTTTCTTTTGAAGCCCATAAAAATTGAAAAATTGCGTGAGGCTTTAGTTAAGCAGATGAAAATTTCGAGCCACAAACAATTAAGACAATAGTTTTTCTTTAATGACTATTAATTGAATTTTTAGCGTTTGGAAGTCGAACGATTGTCCATCCTGTATAGGCAAGGAAAATACCAATCGCAGGCGCAAACAAGTTGAGAAAGGCGTAGGGTAGATAATCTATTGGGGAGACCGCCAGGGTTCCCGCCATGAAGGCCCCACATGAATTCCAAGCGACCAGCGGTGAACTCAATGTTCCGGCGTCCTCAAGTGTTCGTGAAAGGTTTTTGGGATGAAGTCCTCTCGTTCTGTAAGCATCCCGATACATGCGGCCTGGTACAATAATGGACAAATACTGATCAGGAGCCAGTATGTTCATGCCCAGACAAGTGCAGACTGTCGCTGCTACTAATGATCCGGTAGATCGAGCCAGATTAAGAATCGATTGGGCCAAAGTTTTCAGTAGTCCGGTTCTTTCCATGATCCCCCCGAAACTAAGGGCGCACAGGACTAACGAAATAGTATTCATCATGCTATCTAATCCGCCGTGTGAAAGTAGCGCATCTACAGCTTCATTACCTGTCTTCGAAACATAACCATAATGTGCTATGGAAAAAACGCTTCCGATACTTTCACCTTGAATTCCCATTGCAATTACTCCACCCATTAGAGCCGCCAACAGAAGTGCGGGTAATGCTTGCCAACGAAAAAATACCATTCCTATGACAAACAATGGAGGAAGGATCAAAAGAAAACTCAGGTCGAATTGGGTTTTTAAGGCCTTGGTAATTTCGGTGACTTGGCTTGTTTGAATACTACCTTCAAATCCACGCATCCCCAATAATCCATATAGGATCAAAGCGATGAACAACGCCGGTAAGGTTGTATACAACATGTGCCGGATATGTTCGAATAACTCGGAGCCTGCGACGGCAGGAGCTAAATTTGTCGAATCGGATAAAGGCGACATCTTGTCTCCAAAATAGGCGCCAGAAATCACAGCTCCTGCCGCTATGGGAGCAGGAATATTCAAACCTGTCGCCACTCCCATTAGAGCAATCCCAACTGTGCTGGCTGTGGTCCAAGAGCTCCCTGTCGCCAGGGAAACAACCGCACAAATCAAACAAGCTGCTACAAGAAAAATTCCCGGTGATAAAATTTGTAGCCCATAATAGATCATAAAAGGCACAACCCCAGCTGCGATCCATGTTCCAATCATCACACCAATGACGCAGAGAATCAAAATGGCTTTCATGCCAATGAGAATGCCCTCAAGGATGCCTTTTTCGATCGATTTCCAAGAATGCCCCAAACTTAATCCCACCAGTGCGGCAACGCCCGAAGCGAGAATGAGTGGGATATGTGCTTCTCCTTCAAATTTAAGAAGATTGATGGCAATCAATCCAATCAGTGCCACGACAGGGATAAGGGCCTGCCAAAGGTGCACTGTCTTGAATTCTGATTTATTAGGCGAGCTCATGAAGATGTTCTTTCAGTCGTTGTTGTTTTAGGCATCAATGAAGCTTGGTTAACATAGGCTTGCTAAGGGTTCAGAAAACCTGATGAACATGTTTTTTTTGGGAACGTCAGAGAAATGGGAGTGAGGCTGTCTCCAAACCACTTTTTTATTTTTACATCCAAATCCAAAGTTTTCCTAACTTCTTGGGTAAAGAAATGAAACCTCCGAAAGAGGGCACACATAACCAATCCCCTGAAGTCAATTAATGCCCATGATCTGCGTGGGCGCAAATACAGGCGTACTCATGGAGGTCACACTCTGGGCATGTTTCCATATTCAAATGAAACCTCTCAAAAACAGTTTCTTTTATTGTTTCCCCATTGATCTGCAGCACCACGGCCATGTTATCTTCTCGGGGCAAAGGGGCTGATGAGACAAGAGTATTCTCTTTTTTCTCGAAGGTAACTTCAATCGGATTAGATCTGTCTCCGCCTGTAAGTCTGATTTGAATATCCACAGGAGCGATGGGTTTGATATCGTCGCCGACAAAAGTAATTTGTGCGTGATTGTTTGGTAGAATAAGGAATTCAAAATGCGGACTCACACCTACAACCAGGCGACCTCCGTTAGGTCCTGGGATTCTGGTCTGGTGGTGATCATCATCGTCTTCATGGGCATGTTCTTTAGATTCACTTGAATCTTGATTCGTAGCAACATGAGCTTGTTCCGAGGATGTTTGAGGTGAGTTTTCGGCAGGGTCACAGCCTGATAGAAGACACATGCCAGCAATCAAGGAGACAACAATAGAAAAAGATGGATTGGTTTTCATGTTGAGTAATTCCTAACATTTTACTGCGCACAACGCTAGGCAGAAGCTGGGACTTTCTTCTCAACAACTTTACGGGCATGCTTCCCACCAAATGCATAAAATACGGCAGGAGTCACCCCCAGCCCCAGCAATGTTGAAGTGATTAATCCTCCCACGATCACAATGGCGATCGGGTGCAGGATTTCTTTTCCGGGCTCCCCCGCAGCAAGAACTAAAGGGATGAGAGCTATACCCGCAGATAGGGCAGTCATCAGCACAGGTACAAGTCTTTCCAAAGTGCCACGTTCGATCATGGAACGGCCGAAAGATTCATTCTCATGACGCATCAGGTGCAGGTAGTGTGAAATGAGCATCACACTATTTCTTGCCGCAATTCCAGCGACAGCAATGAACCCGACCAGTGTTGCAATGCTTACATTCTGAATCATCACAAAGGTCAGTAATAGTCCACCAATCAGCGCCAGGGGTATATCCATGATAACCTGAATAACAAAGATCGGAGAGCCAAAGTAGGAGTAAAGTAGCCCAGCCATGATGACAAAAACGATGATACTTAAAAAAATGATGCGCCGAGTAGCTGCTTGCTGGGCTTTGAATTCCCCCTCAAAACTTACGAAATACCCCTCGGGTATTTTTACCTCTCCAGCTACTCTTTTCTGAAGAGTCTCGATTTTTGAATCAAGACCTCGTTCCGTTGGGTTAATACTCACCACAAATCGTCTTTGGGTGTTTTCCCGTTGAATGACATTGGGGCCTTTGGCTGCTCTGACGTCAGCGACAAGATGCAATGGAACGCGCAGGTTACTTTCTGTATCGATATACATGTTGCGAAGACGGTCTGGGGACTCACGCCAGGAATCTGGTAATCGTACCATCAGATCGACGGTGCGAGGTCCTTCGAATAACTGTTCTACTTGTTGACCGCCGATCAGCGCCGACAATTGACTGTTAAGAGCCCCGGGAGTTACTCCGTAAGCCATTGCACGGTCTCGGTTCACTTCGATACGCAACTGGGGGATCGGGGCTTGTTGCTCCACTCGAGCGTCTTCAAATCCCGGGACTTCCTTTGCGATTTTCTGGATGGATTCACCAATTCTCCTGATCTCATCGAGATCCGGTCCAAAAATTTTGATAGCTACTTTAGCTGAAACGCCACTGAGCATGTGACCAATCCGATCGGCAAGCGGCCCACTCAAAGCACTGAAAGTTCCGGGGATGCTGCGCATGGTCTGCCGGATGTTATCCAATACTTCGGCGCGCCCACGCCTGCTTGTGGTGAAATCGATATCAAATTCCACTGTGGAAACCGGCACAACATGATCTCCTCTCTCGGCACGGCCCTGACGTCTTCCAACTTTCCTTATCTCAGGGATGGTCAACAGAAGCCTGTCTGCAATATCTGCTATCTCAGCGGTCTGCTTCAAGGACGTTCCCGGGGCAGTGGTGAGAGCGACCAGAACGGTTTCCTCCTCAAAGGCTGGAAGAAAATCTTTACCCATCATCGGATATATCGTCATCGCGCCTGCGACTAAGGCACCTGCTATGCTGAGAACTACAAAAGGTTTGTCCAGTGCCAATTTCAACCAAGTCTTTCTTAACGCCCATTTGAGACTTCTTACGAACGAGCCATCTTGTTGTTTTTGGTTTTCCTTCGGATACAGCAGGAAGGAACAAAGCACTGGAATAACCGTGAGCGAAATAAAAAATGAAGCGGTCATACTGACCATTGTTGCAAGCGCTATGGGGGCAAATAATCGGCCCTCAACTCCTGATAACCCCAATAGGGGGAGGAAAACAAGGATGATGAATAACGTTGCGTATAGTATCGAATTTCGCACTTCAGCAGAAGCGGATGCAATGATTGATATTCTGGGTTTTGGTTTGCTGGATGCAGCATTTATCTTGAGTCTTCGTAATACGTTTTCAACATCCACGATGGCATCATCAACCACCATCCCTATTGCAACTGCAAGGCCTCCAAGAGTCATGGAATTGACACTTAGTCCACATATGTCGAAGACCAATAAGGTGGTCGCAAATGATAGAGGGATTGCCATCAGGGTGATGACAGTGGTTCGAACGTTGAAGAGGAACAAAAAAAGAACGATGGAGACCATGATTGCGCCGTCACGTATGGCTTCTTTCAAATTGCCCACAGCATGATCAATGAAATCAGATTGACGAAACAAGGGTTCAACCAAGATTCCGTCAGGCATCGATTCGTGAAGATCTGCCAGGGTATCTTCAATGATTTCTGTCAATGCAAGTGTGTCAAAACCAGGAGCTTTCGTGATGCTTAGAATGACGCCTGGAATGCCATTGACAGCTGCATCACCTCGCATGGGTTCGACGTCCCACTTTACCTCGGCAACATCACCTACAGTGATGGGGCGATCATGAATCTGTTTTATGATCGTTGATGCGATGGCATCAAGATCCGTGGTCATGGCCAGATGACGTACCATGATTTCCTTAGAGGAATTTGTGAGGAAGCCGCCAGTAGTATTTCCCGCAGCTTCATGTGCTGCATGCAAGAGCTCATCAAAACGAACATTCATCGCCCGCATGCGGTCAGGGTTTGGTTGAATATGGATCTGCTTGATCCCTCCCCCCATTGCCAGGACTTCAGCAATTCCAGGTATGCTTTGAAGTCGGCGTCGCACTGTCCAATCCGCAAGCGTGCGCAGATCGCGGGGGTTTGTGTGATTCTCAGGATCGTAAACGCCCACCAGCATGATTTCACCCATCAAGGAGGCAATGGGTGTCATGTAGGGAAAGATTCCTTCGGGCAGGTTTTGAACTGCAGATTGTAGACGTTCCTGAACAAATTGACGTGCTTGAATCAGGTCGGTTCCCCAATCAAATTCGATGTAGACCAAAGAAAGAGAAACATCTGATGTCGTGCGGAGGCGTGTCACTCCGGAAACTCCCATCAAGGCATTTTCAAGTGGAAACGTAACACGTGCTTCAACTTCCTCAGGTGCAAGTCCCGGAGCTTCAGTCAGGATCGTGACCGTTGGCTTGGTCAGGTCCGGGAGGACCTCCACGGGCAAGGTTCTGCCTATCTGAATGCCCAGAGCAAGAAGGATGCATGCCGCCAAGAGGATAATCACCCTATGGCGAAGTGAGAATTGGATGAGCAAACTCAGCATAATCGAATTTCTATTCCTCAACGGCTTTCTTCTTTATGGTCAGCAAGGCCAGAAGGAGCCATTGAATCACGCAAAGCACTATCAAAAACCAGGTAAGAGGCCCGTCTCCGAGACCAGAGAGGTTTTTGCCTGTTCCTGAAGCTTCGGTCGCTTTTTGAGCTGTCGTCATTTCTGAACCGTCCTCGTTGTGTTCGTGACCGTGAGCTGCGTCCAGAGCCTCTTTGAGCGAAATACCCCCGTTGCCTGCGAATGCCAACGGATAAGCCCCTCTGGTGACAACCTCATCTCCGGGGAAAAGCCCCTTTAGTATTTCAACGTGAGAATCATTTTGGGTGCCTGTAACGACTGGGGCTTTCAAAAAGGCATTGGGCAGTTCAAAATCCTTAACGAAAACAAAGGGTTGAAAACTGTCCCCTTGTAATGCCTCCTTGGGCACGGCCATCACATCCTTTTTCGTATTGATGTGTAATGTGAATTCTGTACGCATGTTTGGGCGAATGTTTTCGCCTGGATCGCGGATACGGAAATAGGCGTCCAAAGTGGCGTTACTTGCGTCGGCCATCGTACCAAACCTTTCCCAGGTTCCCTTCATGATTCGGTCAGGATAAGCCGCGACTTTGATGTCCGATGGGGTATTGGGTTTGATCCATGATACTTTGTCTTCTGGTATTTTAGCTACGGCATATGCCTCAGACAAATCAACGATCTCGAGAATAGGGATTTCCGGAACAACGGGTTCCCCCAAATGTTGGAGGCTTCTGACTACCAGCCCTGAAATAGGCGCATGGAGTGTTAGGCGAGGCGGTGGATTGCCCGGTTGCCTGCTCTCCACAACTGCCACTGGATCTCCTGCTTTGATAAAATCACCTTCATGAGCAGGGACATCAACCAATCGTCCGGCAACACGGCTGCTCACAAAGGCATGACCTCCGGGTTTTGCCTGAATGCGACCAAGGGCAAATAGGGTCTCCCGGAAATCGCGTCTTTCCACTACCTCAGTTTTGATCCCCAGGTTTTCTGCGCTGACAGTATCCAGAATGACGAGATCCGCCTCACGGTCTGCTCTCATGGCATGCATGAGAGCGCTCGTGATGAGCAATGCCAAAGTGAAGATTTTAGTTGATTGTCTGAACGGGGAATGAATCATAGGAAATGGGCAATTTGCCGGTTTCTGATTGATATTGAATGCGATTGATATGAAACAAAGTGAGAGATTCTGACGCTTTCAGTTTCAGTTTCAGGATCTGATTTCTTGCCTGAATCAGGCGTTCGAATGAACTGAGACCCTCGTTGTATGCGCCTTCCAGCGATTGTTGGTATTTGACTCGTTTGGGCAGAGTTTGATTTTTGATTTGTTTGTAAACAGCCAGTTGATCAATCATGCCGGTGAATGCGGCATCGGCGTGATTGCTGATGGTAATTTCAAGGGCTTGTATCGAACCCATGAGCCGTTCTAATTTGTTGTTCAGTTCGGCAATTCGGCCTTGATTGCGGTTCCAGAGGGGCAGGGGAATTGAAAGTTGAATCAGTGCCCTGTTTTCTTTTTCGATACCTATCGGCATGTCTTCCTCCCTGTTCCATTGGTGCATCAATTGAAGATTGATATCTGAGATACGGTTTGCTCTGGTCAATTGGATCGATTCCCTTGTCGTTTGGACTTGATTTTTCAAAAGTAAATAATCAGGGCGCGATTCCATGAGGATACTTTCAGCTGATGGGATTTTTGCCTCGGGTAGCTTTCCTACAATGTGGATTGCTGTGGCAGGCTTCAGCCCTAGGGAAATCCTTAATTCAGATTCCAGTTGTTTGCGCTTCAAACTCAAAGGTCGCAAGCCAAGAGCCAATTCACCTGCTTCCAAGTTGGCCTGCTCGGCATCCAATGACGAAATCTCTCCTTTGGCCGATTGGTTTGAAAGAAATGTTGCCAGCTCCTTTGCCAGCCGTATCTGATCCGCAATGATGAATTGTCTCTCTTGATTGCCAAACCACTGTGTTGCGGTTTGAAGTGCCGATTCGACAATCGATTGTGCGACCATCATGACTTCCGCTCGTGCCTCGTTTACTTTGAGTCGTGAGATATTTTTTTCCAGGCGCAGACGGGAAGTGATCGGAAAAGATTGTTGAAATCCAAGTCCTGTGGAACGTTCGGGAGTTTGTTGGTTGTTATTGAATGAGGTGATCAGGTTTGGGTTTTTCAAACGTCCAGATTGAGTCAGTTGACTTGCCGCCTCCCGGATGGTCCACAGAGCTGCTCGAAGTTCTGGGTTGTGTTCCATGATCTTTCCCGGAAGCGCATCATAAGTGAATGATACTACATGAGGGTGCTCATCTGGGTGTGTCTGGGCATTGACTGCCAGTATGCAAAAGCCAGAGATAAATACGATAATCCAACCGCTTTTCACCATATTAAAGTTCATTTTCATCGATCAAGGTTATGTCCGCAGCACACTCAGGCAGGATGTGATACGACATGGGAGACTGTGTTCATCTTTTACTCCAGCAAAATCCAAGTCAGGAGTCTGCATGTTCAGCTGGGTTGAAGAACCGTAACTGGTTCCTCAGGCGGTATGGAGCTCAAATGATAAGTCGGTTGCAGAGCCTCAGGGTATGTCTGCCATCGCGAATACAAGAGTGGCAGGTGGAAAAAGGCTGAAATTTATTTTTCGAGTGAAATTCGTCTGAACTGTGAAGGCTCTTGGAATTGAATGGATCCAGAGGGAAGTGTAAATCCACCTGGCTTTTGGAAATGATTGAATCTACGTATTGTTCTTCTGAATGCGAGCAGCAATGTTCATGTCCCTCTGCATCACACGAATAAGATAAAGAGGGGCCGTCCTGATGTGATCCGGGCTCTTCGTGATCTTCGCCATGACAAAAAAAATTGCATAAACACCCGGGAAAGGTGAGAAGCAACATCAGAGTCCATGTCATCCAAATCTGCATTATCACTAAAATAAGCCACGAGGTTCATCAGATCAATGTTAAACGCATCTGATCCTGTCCTCACATTTAGTTGCAATTTTTGATTGTTGGATGTCTGAGGGAATATTTACATCCTTGTCTCTGGCATTGTCAGCCGCTTGCATTCCTTGGGCAGTATGGATTCCAACTGCGAGACTTTGCCGAGTTTGGTGATGTCGATTCAATTTACATCCAGCACACGACAACATTTTTGCCTGATTATCAGCTCCAGCATTCCCCCCTCATATGCTTTTTGAAAGGATCGAATAGGTTTTCAAGCGGCTTGGTTTTTAGTCCAGCTTCCTTATCAATTAATCAAAAAAGATAAGGTTGGATTGTATCGGGCTCCAGCTTCGGATCCATTCATGTCAGAGATTCTTTGTTCTTGAATGTGATTCTGATTGCGAAAGATCCAACCCTACTAAATCGGGTATCATGTTATCTTCGTTGCCGGAAGGGATCATTGGTCTGATTTGTTTTTTGCAGCATGCCTGCAAAAAGTCTGCTTGATGGTTCCAGGTTGATCAGGGCAATCTGCAACTATGCTGACTCACCTGGCCATGGCATGCCAATTGAGTTTCTGGTTCAGAACTTTGATGATGGGGGTGTTACAGGAGGCACAGCGTCCTTTCAGAACTCGGCGGCCATTTTTCATGACCTCCTCTTCGCTATTGTTGATATCACGCTTGGTGCGACATTCCGGGCAATAAACTTCTTGCATAATGACGCCTGCCGGGTCGTTCAGGTTTTTTGAATCGTCGATGACAATACTTGCTTTGGCATAATCCGGACACTACCGATATTATTTCCGGTAGACCGTTTGAGATTTTGCATTGGAAACCTGGTCCCCGGTCAGGACAGAGGGGATTTAAGCAGGGAAAAAATGCAGGTCAATCCTCTTTTTGAGGGATTTCGATGTGATATTTTGAGGTCATTGTGGCTTCTCCGAGCCTTCACAGACGGTATTTTTCCATCCAAATTTGGCCTTATTGATACGTTTTTGACAAGATGTCTATACGCTCACGCAAAGGTGAGTCTGGGCCATTGCGTTCTGCTATCTCTGAAAATACTTTTTGAGCTTCAGGGGGATTTACCCTGCCTGCTTTGACGACGTAGTCGAGTTCGATTTCTGACAATTTAGGTTCCTTGATATAAGGTCGATACTGTTTCAGCCAGGCCTTGAAAGACTCTGCGTCCTTTCCCATAATGACATCAAGGGAAGGTTGAAGGCTGGGCGGTAAACCCTCGAGCTCTACCGGGATATATTCTTGCTCTTCATCTACGTTGTCCGGCATTTGATAGAATCCATCCTCATAGGCCTGTTTGTTGAGTTGCTGGTCTGCCTCCTGCATGAAGATGGCCACGCGGGTGCCCGCGAATCCTACGATGACGAATATTCCGACTGCTGCAACTTTCGCATTCATGATTCTTTACCTCTCTTAACGCGTGCACCGAGAGAACGCAATTTTTTATCCATAACTTCATAGCCACGGTCCAGATGGTAGATTCGATTCACCTGAGTGCGACCTTCGCACATCAGCCCGGCAATCACGAGAGCGGCGGATGCTCTCAAATCACTGGCCATGACCTTTGCGCCGCTGAGCGGCATTCCGCCACGTACGATGGCACTGGGTCCTTCGATAGCAATATCCGCGCCCAAACGGGCCAATTCGTTGGCGTGCATAAACCGCGATTCGAAGATACGTTCGGTGATGATACTCAATCCCGGTGCCCTTAGCATCAATGCCATGAGTTGAGCCTGTGCGTCTGTTGGAAATCCAGTGTAGGGTTGAGTGCTGACGTCGACCGGCTGAATATTACCACCGGACAAAATTTTCAGGGAGGTTCCTTTGGCTTCAAATTGTACTCCTGCCTCCTTTAATTTATCCAGAACTGCCGCCAGATGATCGCAGCGCATGTCTTTCAATGTAACTTCACCATTGGTGGCCGCCGCTGCGATGGCGTAAGTGGCCGCTTCAATGCGATCAGGAATGACATCGTGTTCTGCACCATGTAGTTTGCTTACGCCTGTGATGGTCATGCGAGGCGTGCCAGCACCCTGGATTTTGGCCCCCATTGCGATCAGGAAGTGGGCCAGGTCCACTATCTCAGGTTCACATGCGGCACTTTCGATGATGGTGACCCCCTCAGCGAGGGTTGCCGCCATCATGATGTTCGCGGTCCCCAGCACCGTTGGTCCCACCCTTCCTCCAAGAAAGACTTCCGTTCCTTTTAACTGCTTGGCTTCAACCTGAACGTATCCCTCTCTTACCTTCACCTCAGCAGACAAGGCTTTGAGTCCCTTTAAATGCAAGTCAATAGGGCGAGTGCCTATGATGCATCCACCAGGCATGGAGACATTTGCTTTTCCCTTGCGTGCAAGCAGAGGGCCCAATATACAAATCGATCCACGCATCTTACGGATCAGATCATAGTCGCCTCTTGCCTTGATGCGGTTTGCATGCACAGCCACCGTACCGTTTTCATAGGAAAATGAAGCGCCAAGGGATCGAAGGATCCTGCCCATGAAATGCACATCACTGAGGTTGGGGACGCGCCTTATCACGCATGGTTCAGAAGTTAATAAAGTTGCGGCAAGGATGGGTAAAACGGCATTTTTTGCGCCACTGATGGCGACTTCTCCGTTAAGAGGCACGCCGCCTTTGATGATGAAGGTGTCCATTTAGTTCTGTTGCAAGTTGGCTTTATTGTATCGGATCTCCAGGATTGGGGGTGGTAGCCCGCCGGAAAACCAGAATTCGTTGGATATCATTGTAATCTCGAACCACTTGATCCGCAAACCACGATGCGCTTTTAAACAACATTTGTATGGCCTGTGCCTGATCTTTGCCGCATTCAAGAAAGATAAAGCCACGCTGAGTGGTCCAGCGGCCGGCTTGATGGGCCAGTATGCGGTAAATGTCCAAGCCGTCCTGCCCGCCGTCCAGAGCCAGTTTCGGATCGTGATCACGGACCTCCGGTTCCAGTTCGCTGATTTCATGACTCGGGATGTAGGGAGGATTTGAAATGATGTAATCCCACTGTTGTCCTGGATCTTTGATCCCGCTCCACATATCGGAATGAATCCATGTCACGCGCTTTTCAAGGCCACTGTTGGAAGCATTGTTGCGAGCCAGATTCAGCGCAGCCCCGGAGATGTCCAATCCCCAGACTTGCGCCATGGGAAGTTCCTTTGCCAAAGCCAGCGCGATACAGCCTGTTCCCGTGGCCATATCCAGCAACTTGACCGGTTCGTTCTGCTTCTGCTGCGAGTGGATGGTCTTGATCACTGTTTCCACAAGTAACTCTGTCTCCGGACGTGGAATCAATGCGCTTGGGGAAACCTGAACATCCAATCCATAGAACCCGACGCTGCCCACCAGATGTTGAAGAGGGATTCGCTGACTGCGTTTTTGAATCAGTCCACCAAGTTGGTTTGCTTGTTGCTCGGAAATTTTTTTACGATAGACGGCCAGTTGCCATTCCTCAACACCCAGCACATGAGCGAGCAGTAACCGGGCGTTGAGTTCGGCAGAGTCCACACCACTCGTGGAGAGTGTTTGAGTAGCCTCATGGATGAGCGATCTGATGGTTCGTTGGTCGGGCATGCTTTTACTCAGGAGTCTTCGGAAGGTGGATCGTTATCAAGTTGCTCAACGGCATTGAAAAACCCCTCCCAATCACTGTCATATTGTTGTTGTAATGCCTCAAACATGGGCACCCATTGATAATAAGTGTCGATGGAGGTCAATCTGGCGTTATTGAGAGGCCGTGACATCCAGCCATCATACACGCTCAGGGAAGGATGGGTTAATTTTGCCACATCAAAACGATGACGAAGTGACTCGAAAACGGACTTTTTCAGCTGGGCCTTGTTGCTAGCTTCAGGTCTGTATGTTCCTGATTTTGAACGCGCTGAATTATCCCTTTCGAAGGAGGTATAAAGCTTTTTCAGTTCATGTTTTGTTTCCAGAACCAGTCGAATGAATATTTCCTCCAATGCGATCTCGGATTCGTACGTTTCTAATTCTTCGAAATGTGATTGGGAATCGAGCCATTGTCTGACGGCGGCACGGGCGGTGACCACGGCAAAGGCTTCGTTCCATTCTGTCTTTCCTGAGAGAAAGACTTTTTGATGTGCCAATTCGTGAAACAGCAGTTCTGCAATGGCCCTGTCGCTCCAACTCATGAATGTGTCGAACACAGGATCCCGGAACCATCCCAGTGTCGAGTATGCGACGACACCTTCGACTGCGACGTCGTAACCACGGGAGGTGAACGCTCGGGCATATTGATCGGCGTCGTCTTTGTCGAAATAGCCTCTGTATTTCAATCGGCCCAAAAACGGGTACCACCAGCGGTGAGGTTCCATGGAGAACTCAGGGCAGGCGGCCACATTCCACACAACATAATCGCGGTCAAGTTCCACATAGGTGTCGTAGGCATCCTCGGCCGGGAGTCCAAGATGCCAGAATGCATATCGACGTATTTCCTGAATACGTTCGAATTTTTCTTTGAGCGCGGCATTGATCTCCTTGGACTGTTTCAGGTCCCGAATGGATCGTTTACTGCGTTCGATCTGCCATTGTCCGACTGCCGCCTGACGGTAATAGCCGATCGTTCCGCATCCTGATCCTTGAATCGCCAAAAGAGCCACCAAGGCCGTCTTCCAATCAAATGGCGACGGGGTTTTCAGAATGTTTCTAAGATGCTTTCTCAATTGCTGCATGTAATGCTTCTGGGTTCTGCGCTTGACAAGCGATGGTCATATGAGGAAGAAAGGAACCTTAACGTTTAAAGAAGTTGATTTCATATGGCGATTTATGTTTACGAAACCATCCCGCAAAAGAAAGGCCAAAAGGCCAGGCGGTTTGAGGTAGAGCAGAAAATGAGCGATGACGCGCTTACTCACGATCCCAAAACAGGGCAGCCCTGCAAACGCATCATTGTCGGCGGAAGCGGCTTGGTCACTCATGGAGCGAGCATCATGTCCATGAATGTCAAGTCTGGTAGGAAATAGCCTCCCGATTCTGTCAGGGATCTTTGGTTTGATTCTGTGATTCCAGTCTCGGAAATGTGGCAATTTGCCGTTTGCAGCCAAGAAGTAAACAGCAATTACCTGCATCTTTCATACACGTCACTCGTAGTCATCAGGTCTTGTCTGGCAAAAATGCGCCGGCAAGTTTGTAAAAAGCTGTCCCAATCCTTGCGACAAAACGCTGCCAGCTGGATTCTACGAATCTTCTTATACAGATAATACGCAGGAACACAAAAGCTTCTGCCGCCAGTGAACAAGCAACACGGTCCTCGGATTGAACCTTTTTCTTCAAAGACGTGCCCAAGGAATCAAAGCACCAATCCTGCCCGATGACGGGAGATTGCCCTTACAGTGTTTTTCTTCGATTATCCTCGGCGGGCATCTGCACAGTTTCTTTTCTCAGCCTCTATTCGGTCACAACATTCAAGCGATAGAATCTGGTTTGATCCTGTGGGTTCTGATCGGTGACTGAGATGAGTGCGCTCTCAGCAGAGGCTGGAATGAGTCTCAAAGTTTGCCAGTCCGCCCCTGCGAGTGCGGTGGTGTATTCCATGATGTAGGTGATGCCGGCTTCGGATTGAAATGCAATCGAAACGGAGCCATCCACTATCTGTATCGATTCCAGACTCACTGAAATCTGACCCGCATCTTTGGTTCCTGGTGTGCCATGTAGCACCGAGCCCTGTCGCCAGGCTTCCTGAGTGGCGTCATCGGCTCCTGATCCATCCTCGTTGGCCACCACGAGTGAAAATCCATCCCCATCCGTGGCTGGATACCAATTGTCTTCGTAGCGGAACTCCATCAAGGTGCTCCCTGTGCTGTTCTGAATGGACAATGTCTCTCCTCCATTGGAAAGATTACCATTGAAGGGTCCGGCCAGATACCCGTCATATGCCGGGTATCGCGCGCTGAAAGCATCCAGATTTTTCGCAATGGTGATATACGCACCTGCTGGAAGGGCCCATGATTCAGTGATGGGGAATCGGAATTGGATGCCGTTGGAGAACTCGGTGCCTGCCAATTCAAGTGTCGCATTGCTGACGTTTTTCAATTCGATGAACTCAAAATCCTCATTGCGGAACGAGGGGCTCAGGAGTAATTCCTCGTTGTTCGCAGACTGTGGATTGTAGTGAATCTCGCTGACGATCAATTCGCCCGCTCTTGGGGGAACGCTCAACGAAATCAATCGTGTGGATGGCCCCGACCACAAGCTTGACAAAGGAGGGTTATTGGATCCAGTACGGCTCCGGTGATTCTCATTGAAAACGCGTGCGGTAATGGTTGTTGAAGTGCTGAATTCGATCGTACTCTTGTAGATGGAAGCTTTCCCAGAGGGGTTTCCGCCAGGCAGTCGTGGATCGGTGCCATCGGTTGTGTAATAAATCACGCCGCCATCTCGGGAGGTCAGGGAGACAACTTTGCTCTCACCCAGTGAAGAAACACCGAGGAGGGGGGCGTCAACGAACTCACCGTCCATGAACTCCATTCGATCCTCAAGCCAATCTTTCATATAATCTATTTCACCCTGATAGGTGCCACCATTGGAACCTCGGGGACGTTGGTTCCATCGTGACAAATTGCGTTTTTGAGCCTCGCGAAGTTCATCGGCCATGGAATCAATGATGGCGTTGATATTTCGATTGCTGAATTCAGAGCGTCGGAACGTCTGGTAGCGATCGATATAGCGTTGAAAGAAATCCAAATCCCTGAACATGTCCCTCCACCAGGGGTAGTTGAAAAAATCGGTGCCGCGATCTCCATTGGCACTTCGCCACGTGCGTGGGTTGCGGTCCCGACCATCGGTGGAACCCAATGCGCGGTCAAAATCCCAGATGGGACCAAAAGTAAGTTTGCCGCCTCGTGGTTTGTGGAAATAACCGCTCAACCGCAGTGCATCCACATTAAAGGCGAGTACGTTCAAAAGATGATGATCAATCGCAGCATCAACGTCTATCAGTCCGGCATAACCCTCTTCTCCGTCAGTCAGCGAAGAGCCTCTGAGTCTACGATTCATTTCCTGAAAGAAACTACGAACATAGCTCTCCTGATCATTACGCTCAGGGCGTTCGATTTCCATTTCCTTGGGGTAAACGTAGCGGATGTTTTGACCTGCTCCACCGAACCCTGAGTCACCGGGATCGGCTCGATCAATTTTGAAAATATAACCACCTGTGACGCCGGGCTCTTGATTGTGTTCAGGGAAAATCCTTGCCACATCCACACGATCCTGATCGCGACTGATTTTTTCCATCAACGCATACACTCCATAATAATCATTGGAATCCAGTGGCCCTCCGTCTGTGTTCAAAAAGACCTCCACAAAACGTGTGCGAGTCGCATATCGGCCGATCTGGTTGCTCAGCTCGTAGATAAACGGGTTGTGCATCAAACTGAGATCAAAGTTATAGGGACCCCATAATACCCAGTCTGATTCACTCGGCATTCCCAGCGGTGCAATGTTTTTATTCTGATCAAACTCGTCCCATGCTTCCATGCTCATTGAAGGTTTAGATCGCCCTGATGTGCTGGAACCGCGCACTTTAATGCCTGAGCGTGTGCTGATGGTGGGTGCTTGATTAAATCGGGTACGGCCGTCATTGGGCTCGTAAAGCATCATGAAAGAAGCCTGTTTTGAATTTTGTGGAGGGCGTCCACTCTGGTAGTTTTCCAGAACCACCACGGGGAGGTTGGAATTGAAATTCCGTGTTTGAGCATTGAGTTCAGTATAACTTTCGCTGGTCACGGTGCTTTGGCCTTTACCGGGTAAAACCGAGATAGCCCTGATCTGAACGGTTTCAGAAACCTGCAATGGGGTTGTGTAAAGGTTGGATGAGGAATTCGGCCGCGTTCCATCTTCCGTGTAACGGATTTCAGTTCCGGGTAATGCGTCCTGAGGGAGGCTCAGTTCCAGAGAGAAAGACTCGTCGAACACCTGACTGGCGACCGAAAACTCAACAGATGAAGTGATTCCTTGAATGGAGTCGTTGTTGGGGAGGCCCGGTGAGGGAGCCAGCATGAAACCAAATGTTTCGGGCGCGTCTGATTGAAGCTGAGCGATCAGCTCGGGCAGGATCAGAATATCCGAGCTATTGATGCCCTGATTCAAACCCTGAATAGCCAACACATTTCCACCGGGCTCCAACAAATCAATGGCGGATGAAATGTTCACATCGACGGGATTGACGGCGATGTTGTCGGATCGGTTGAGAGTAGCAGCCGACTGCCAATCTGGATTGCTGGGAGCGTTGTCTCTGGCAATCACTGTGCCGTTTAAATAAGCAATAAACCCGTCATCATAACGTATACGTAAAATCAACGTATCCAAATTTGTATTTTCTTCGAATGCAAATGGGATACGTGCATACACGGTTTCGTTTTCCCCCCGCATGTTACGTACGTCTAAATTGATCAACCCCTGGTAATCGTATCCAATTCCTGTTCGCCCAGATTTCCAATCACCATCATCAAAATCAGGTTGTGTCCAGCTTCTGCCGAGTGTGCCATTGGCGGGGATCAGTGCCTTAGCGGGTGCTCTGTTTGGAATGATTACGGTTTCATCCGCTTTCACCACACCTCTGCCATAGGAAACATCTGTGGTCTGCTCAGAATATGCCGGGGCAAATTCGGTCGAGGGGTTTCCGTCCGGATCCAGGAGCGCCAGGTATTCTCCCTCCCTGTTCAGATTGAAGCTTGTGTGCAACGGGGCTCCCGGGTTTTTCCGATCTTTGTTAGAGGCAAAAACGACCAGATAGCTATTAGGAAAGAGTGTGATGGATGGAAAAGTCCAGATGTCCGTGTGAGTCGGATCGTCCGTCAATGCCCATCCTTCCAGGTTGATCGCACTGAATCCCGGGTTATGCAGTTCGATCCAATCAGAGCGATTGTCTTCGTCGTCAATGGTCGTTTCACCATTGGACGCCATGAATTCTGAAATGATAATCGTCTGGGCACGTGATATCTGAAGGCCTGCCATTGCAAGCATCAAGGTGACTAAAAATTTTAAACTTTTTGTAGTCATCAGTCTTGAAGCTTGGTGAAATAAAATCTTAATCATGATTGAGAGTTACTGTTAGCAGGATTTGATCCAAATTACAGATCTGAATATATGAAATTCTTTTGTTGTTTATGTCCTGCTGCTGACCTGTTATGTAACCTAAATCTAATGAATGTTCCATACCGTATCTTTTTGTTAACAGTGCTGTGTTTTCTTTTGCAATTGAAAACGGGTTCTGCCCAGGCCTCAGGGCATGGGAGTGATTTGATTCGAGTTCTTTTTCTCGGGGATAATGGGCCTCACCGTCCTGCCGAGAGGTTTGAACTGCTCCAGCCCGCTCTTTCCTCCAAGGGCATTGAGCTTACCTATACCGATGACATGCGTGACATCCATCCGTCCAAGCTGGCCGGATATGATGTACTTGCCATCTATGCTAACGTGACCGAAATAAGCGCTGAACAGGAATCAGCCATGCTTGACTTTGTATTCGCTGGTGGAGGGTTGGTGCCGATTCATTGCGCGAGCTACTGTTTTCATAATTCTCCAAAATATATCGAACTTGTGGGGGCGCAGTTCAAACGCCACGGCACCGGCGTTTTTAAGGAATCCATTACCGATCACGATCATCCAGTGACCCGTGGCCTGGAGGAAATCGAATCCTGGGATGAATCGTATGTGCATGCAAAGCATAATGACGATCGTAATGTTCTATCAGTCAGGAGAGACGACGAAGGTGCAGAGCCATGGACATGGGTGCGCGAGCACGGAAAAGGTCGCGTGTTCTACACGGCATGGGGGCATGATCACCGAACCTGGTCGAATGAGGGATTTCACGCGCTGATTGAAAGAGGGATTCGCTGGGCTTCAGGTCGCTCGCACACCGTTTTGAAACCTGTCGAGGGATTGGCTGATTTTGAATATGAGAAATCATCGGATCGTTTGCCCAACTACACGGCAAATGCTCGATGGGGAACTCAAGGCGAACCCATCATGACCATGCAGAAGCCCTTGAGTCCCGAGAAATCTCAGAAGCATCTTGTGACTTTCCCTGAATTCGAACACAAGCTCTTTGCTTCTGAGCCAGAAATCATCAAGCCTTTGTGGTTGGCATTTGACGAGCGAGGTCGCTTGTGGATCGCTGAATCTGTGGATTATCCCAACCGTCTGCAATCGGAGGGAGAGGGCAACGATCGATTGAAAATAATCGAGGATACCGATGGCGATGGTAAGGCCGACAAATACACGACGTTTGTTGATAAATTGAGTGTGCCCACCAGTTTTATTTTTGCCAATGACGGTGTGATTGTGATTCATTCTGGAAAAACAGAATGGTTTGCCGACACCGACGGAGATGATCGTGCGGATCAAAGCAAAGTCCTTTTTGAGGGGTGGGGAATTCGCGATACGCATGCGACAGCAAGTAACTTGCGCTATGGATTCGACAACTGGATATGGGGTGTTGTGGGATACTCCGGGTTCAATGGCAATGTGGGGGGGAAGGACATGCGTTTCGGGCAGGGAATCTTTCGCTTCAAACCTGACGGCACAGCGCTGGAATTTGTCAGATCCAGCAACAACAACACATGGGGGCTAGCTTTTACCGAGGACAATGTTGTCATTGGTTCAACTGCGAATGGTAATGCGAGCATGTATATGCCCATTGCCAATCGATATTACGAAGCCGTGAATGGTTGGTCTGCCAGCCGTCTGGAGTCCATCGCAGATAGTCAGAAATTTTATCCGATCACCCAGAAGATCCGACAAGTCGACTGGCATGGGAAATATACTGCTGGCTCGGGAAGTGCTATTTATACGGCACGCCATTTTCCGGAACGATATTGGAATCGGGCACAATTCGTTGCAGAACCCACAGGACACCTGTTGGGGATGTTCCTTCTTGAGCCGAGAGGTGCGGATTTTGTGGCGCATAATGTCAGGAATTTCCTGGCGAGTGATGATGAATGGACATCACCTATCTATGCTGAAGTGGGGCCCGATGGTGCCCTTTGGGTCGTTGACTGGTATAATTACATCATTCAGCACAATCCGACACCCATCGGTTTTGAAACTGGCAAAGGCAATGCTTACGACACTCCTCTGCGTGACAAAACGCACGGGCGTATTTACCGGGTAACTCACAGGGGAGCTCAATTGGGTGCTGGGCCTGAAGGTGGACTTGCGGCATCGGGTGCGTCAGGTCCATCACTTGTTACCGCTCTGAAAAATGACAATTTGCTTTGGCGGATGCACGCGCAGCGCCTGCTTGTTGAGCGTGGACTTCGAGATGTTGCGGATGATTTGCATGCTTTGATTCGGGACACAAGCCTAGATGCCCTGGGCCTGAATCCTGCGGCTGTTCATGCGCTTTGGACATTGCATGGACTGGGCTTGATGGATGGCTCACACACCGCTTCCACCGAAGCGGTTTTTGATGCACTGGATCATCCTTCTGCCTCAGTGCGCAAAGCCGCTGTCTCCGTGCTGCCGAGGAACACTCAGGGATTGGAGACCTTGCAGGCAAGTGGTCTTCTGGAAGACGAGGATGCCAAGGTGCGCCTGGCGTCACTGTTGGCCCTCTCCGAAATGCAAGCAAATCTGGAATCCGGGCAGGCGGTTTTTGAGATGCTTCAATCGTCTGAGAATGCTGGAGATGTCTGGATTGCGGACGCTGCGACGGCCGCAGCTGCCCGTCATGACGCTGGCTTTCTTCAAGCGATGTTGTCTGATTTCAAGCCTGCGGGAACTCAGAAAGCATCCGGAAAATCTTCTAACTTGATTCGCAACAGCTCCTTTGAGTCTGAAAGTGATGGCAACCCTGCCCGATGGGATTCGGTCACGCACAGTGGGCAAGGAACCTTCTCGCTGTCCAATAATGCACATACAGGAGGACGCGCGGTCCAGATCTCATCCGAGAAAGGGGGAGACCTCAGTTGGGCAACGCGCATCCGGGTCAAACCTCACACTGACTACCGACTCAGCGGCTGGATCAAAACCGAGGGTGTCGTTAAAATAAGTGATGCAAGAGGTGCGATGTTCAACATCCATGAACTGCAGGATCCGGTCGGTGGAGGAACTCCCGCGGTAACCGGGACTCAGGATTGGACTCATGTGGAGTTGACATTCAATACAGGAGCGCTCGAATTCATCACCATCAATTGCTTGTATGGAGGCTGGGGGCGCTGCAGCGGAACAGCCTGGTTCGATGATGTCACATTGGTTCGCGCCCCGGGGAGTGGGTTTGCGGGTGAGCTTGGCCGTGTGATACGTGTGGTGACATCTCACTACGCACAGCGTGGTCCCGTGGATAGTATTGTAGGTACCCTTACTGCCCTGAAGAACGCGTCTCCTGATCTTGCAACCTTGGTGTTGGATACATTGCGATCCAGCTGGCCTGAAGGGGTGGCTCCTCAAATCACCGAGTCTCACGAGGTGGCTCTTCAAACTCTCATGCTGTCTTTGCCTGCATTGACCCGAGATCGTTTGCTCGCCTTATCCGTTCGGTGGGGGAAAGAAGAAATCTTCAGCGCGACTCAGGGCGCGATCATCAATCATCTCATGGCTCAGGTGAAGGACGCCGAAACAGCTGAAGAAGACCGCGTCGCAGCTGTCAAACGATTGATCGAACTTGAAGATGAGCCTGAAATTATCAAGCTCACCCTGGCTCAGGTTCAGTTATTAAGCACGCCTGCTCTAGCCAGCGGATTGATTGATGCTTTGAGTGTGAGTCGTCATAGTGACACTGGACGTCTTCTTGTGGATGCCTGGTCTAGACTCTGTCTCTTATACACATCTGACGCTGCCGACGACTCCTTACGTGTAGA
>OJCR01000092.1_pt1 | contig 45543 bp, 31 predicted proteins | sample 1591611 | NCBI WGS metagenome assembly OJCR01 (sample SAMN05416815, study PRJEB24817) | seawater metagenome | isolation source: Sea water | place: Canada:Atlantic | collected 2013-07
TACACGTAAGGAGTCGTCGGCAGCGTCAGATGTGTATAAGAGACAGCTACCAAGGTGTTCAATGCCGATCCAAAGGAGACCCTGTCCTATTTGCATCCGACCCGGCTGGGCTTCCGCGAGATTTACGTCGAAGTAGTCTCGACACACTGAATGCACTGAATGCCCTTCAGGCCGATGAATATGGGCATCCCGAGACGTTGACTCGTATGGCTCAGTATGAACTGGCCTTCCGAATGCAGACATCGGTTCCCGAAGTAATGGATATTTCCAAGGAAAAAGAAGGGACACTGGAGGATTACGGAGCTCAGCCTGGAAAAGCGAGCTTCGCTAACAATTGTCTCCTGGCTCGTCGCTTGGTAGAGCAGGGGGTGCGTTATGTGCAGTTGTTTGACTGGGGATGGGATTTTCACGGAACTGGGCCCGGTGAAGATATTCGTGACGGGTTGACCAATAAATGTGCCACCATGGAAAAACCTGTCGCAGCACTCATTCGAGACCTTCGCCAGCGAGGTATGTTGGACGAGACATTGATTGTATTGGGCGGTGAATTCGGGCGTACGCCATTTCGAGAAGGGCGCACTGCAAAAGGCGATATTTTGGGACGCGATCATTTCCCTGATTGCTATTCGATGATGTTGGCGGGTGGCGGAATCAAAGGGGGTATGACCTATGGTTCATCTGATGAATTGGGCTTCAGCGTTGCCGAAAATCCTGTCCACATCCATGACTTGCAGGCAACCCTCTTGCATCAATTAGGCTTCGATCATGAGCAATTGACTTTCCGTTTTCAAGGACGAGATTATCGCTTGACCGATGTTGCAGGTGAGGTCGTTACTCCCATCTTGGCATGATGATCAGCGGGGGGTAGGCCGCTAATCGAAGATGGCATGCAGGTGGATTTGATCGGGCGCGGTGGTATCAATCGTAATCTGTCGAGTGATCGCTTCCCTGTTTGACCATCGTTGAAAGGATCTACCTTCGTTTGCAATGGCGGTAGCCACAAATGGTATTCCTTTGAAATAAATACCACGATCATTTGGCAGGGATTGGCTGGTGATGGAGTTTATCAGGATATGGCCGGCATCCTGCGGTTCTACCGTTGCGATGATTTCACAGGTTCCATTTTTGAGGTTGAAATGATCCATCAAATCCTGTCGAAGTTTATTTGGGCGACTCTCAGCAAATTCCCTTAAATCGTCTATGTTTTTTTCCCATTGTTGAGTGTTGAATGGCACATCTTCTTCATCAAAAGGTGAACCATGATTGCGTTCCAATAATGAAAACCAACTCCAGCGCGCAAGGTGTTCAGGCATTTCGCCTCTGATCACGGATGCCATCTCATTAATGATGTCAACGACGCGTTGGCTTTCGAAATCGGTGTTTAAAAGATCTGCACATCGATTGATGAACTGGATTTTGAAGCTATCATTCTCCAGCATTTTTCTTAACAAAAGGGTGCGTCCTGATGCATTGGGCCATCCTGTGCCTGATCCGGAAGTGTTCGTGTAAAATGCGAGCATATTGTTATAATCAGAAAAATCACGCTTCATTGCCGGGAGATAGACCTCAGGTGGCCAGAGGTTGAACCCGTAGTCCTGATCATAAAGCATCCATCTGAAGGTTCCATCGTTTCGATGACGCCATTGCTTGATATTGCCAATATCAAAGTTCTGGAAATAGATAACGGCGAGATGGTAGTCGGTAAAACTGGAAACATCGATATAATCCCTGATCACACGCTCATAGCGGGTGTTGGATTTTAGTGAACCTCCTTCCAGGTAACTTCTCATTCTATTGTAATGAGTGGAAGTACCCTTATTGGCTGAACCATATCCTTCAATTAAATCAATTTGATCGGCATCAACGGCATGATGGGATGCGACGTAATGTTCATTTAATTTTTCACGCAGATTGTAAATTCCCCAATAGTCGCCATTGAGGTAAACGATGACTGGTCGGTAAGCTTGTTGATCCACATTTAAATGATCGGCTGCATGTTGCATCATGGCATCCCTCATCAATGTATAATTGCCGTTAACAAAATAGCTTCCGTTTGAACGCCGGCGTCCAAAAGCATTGATTTCAGATCGAGGTGGAATCTGATGGGTGCTTTGATTATCATTCCCTGAATTTCGCAGTATGAATGATTCAAACTCTTCCAAGCCCATTTCCGGGAAAAGAGGATATCGAACCTTGCCTTTTCCGTATTTGCTTCGCGCGAAGAATGAGAGGGATTTTTGTGGATAGCCACGTGAACCCCATCCTCCAAAGATTTTGACGCCCAGTTTTTGTTGGAAACCGAGCTCACCATCAGGTTCGTAGAGTTCCAAGGAGACTGGGATTTCCCGGTCACGCCATGCATTCGAGGCGGAGTATGGGAAATTGGCGTTAACGGTCCCTCGATTGCTGAACATGTGATCCCCAAATCCATAAAGAAAGCCATCTTCAATGTCGAAATGATGTGCGGGTGCAGCCAAAGAAATCACGGCAATGGAATGAGGGGAACGAATGAAGAAGGTGCCCGTCACTTCGTCACTCCGGTTTCCATTCGGATCTACGCTTACGGCTCGCAGGACCGATGTTGAGTGCAGTGTAATGGGTGTGTCATAATCAAAACCATTTTCAAAAGGATCATCACCATTTATTGAATAACGAATACTCTGGTTTTCTGAGAGCGTGCTTAATTCAAGTTCGGTTGAAAGCGGGTAAAACCCTGGCTCACTGGAGAAAGATGGAGCCTCCACAAAAACAATCCCCTCGGTTGCGTTGATTTTTCCTGGAGTGGCTGAGGCTTTTTGAAATTGAAACCAGTCGGAACCAGTTGATTCAGCGCGTCCTAATGTGGTGTCATCATCCAAGCTGCCAATCCGTATGGCATCGACTACCTGTCCATGTGTGTTACTTAAGTAGAGAGGTTCACCGTTCGCACTGATTTTGAACGAGGTGTGGATTTCTGACCCTGAATCAAGGCGATCTTTGCCTGAGGCGAATATTATTTGCAAATCTCCGGGTTTCAGTGACACGTCCGGAAAAATCCACTTATTGCGTTCATCGACACTATCCGATAGTGACCAGCCTTGCAGAGAAACGTTTTCATCTCCTGAATTATAAAGTTCGATCCAATCTGAAAAATCACCATCAATATCTTCCAAAAGACTCGTATTGGCAGAGCAAATTTCAGAAATTATCACCCCTGAATTCGCCGTTGAGATGATATCGTCTGTTACTTCGACCCTGTAAAACGCCATATTGCCCCCGGGAAGCAAAAGTTCGATTATCCACTTCGAGCTGCCGGGCTCAGGCGTAGTGGCAGCGGGAATTTTAATCCATGATTCTTCAGGGGCAGAGACTGATGAGGAAGTGAGGATTTGAAAATCTGGATTCTCAGAGATTGTTTGATATTCAACTGAAAAGACAAGCGTCCCGTTTTGATTGATATGTGCATCCCCAATAAAAGGTGTATTCGCACCTGCAGCGGTAAAAACCAAAACCCCAAGAAGTGCTAAACATCGTAACATTATCCTCATTTAACTGGCACATGTATAATCAAGCCAAGTTAATTATCTTTGTGCTTTATTGATAACCAATAAAATCAGGGTTGCTTTTTGTGCTGCCCTGCATTTTAGAAAAAGCTCCCATCAAGTTTGCCTCGCCCTATTGAAGGACTCTCATTGTAGGGGTAGTTTTTTGATGCTTGCATGGGCATTCCAGGCAGGGCGATGCATGAGGCTCCGGGGCTACATTAGCCAAGAATGCTCAGCGATTCATTTTGCTGCTGGATCTACTGGGTAGAGGTGTGTTCTGGCTCAGTCACCCCTCATGGATGAAAAGGTTCAAGATCATCTCCGGGTTGATAATTTTACTTTGAGAGAATCATACCCATTGGGTCGCTGGTATTTTTCCTCTTTCTCTACGTGCTGCGTACTGCTCAGAACGGTAACCGCTGAAATCCGGTCAGTCATTGCTTTCAATAAACTACGCACAATTAACCGAGCATGCGGTGCTCCAAGACAAAGGTGAGCTCCAAAGCCAAAAGAGATATGTGGGTTCGGCTTGCGGTCGAGTCGAATTTCTTCAGCCCTCTCAAAAACGTTTTCATCGAAATTAGCTGATGCCCACCCCAGCGACACACGGCCATCTGGATTTACCTTTGCTCCTTGAACATCGGTCTCAACAGGGCAGACTCGCCCTATGTGAGTCAACGGCATGAAGACTCGAAAAAACTCTTCACTGGCATGAATGATGCGTTTTGAATCTTCGCGCAGGTAATCCAGAGTATCAGGATTTTCAGCTATGTATGCTACGATTGAGGTTATGCTGTGGATGATGGTATCTCTTCCGCCAGCGAATGTCAGGTTAGCAAATCCCATCATTTCCTCTCTTGTCAGCGAGCGGCCACGAAACTTGGCCTCTGTCAGAGCACTGAAAAAATCCTCACCGGGGTTTGATGCGGCACGATCCAGTTGTGCGTGTAAATAATCTTCGAGTGCGGTTCCTTTCTTGGCCAGAGCACCGTCCACTTTGAAAACGTGTATGCCCCAATTGATCCATGTGTCTGCTTCTGATTCAGGTACGTTCAACAAGTAGGTAAGGGCGCGTGATTGAATGGGGAGTGCGAATTCGTTCACCACTTCAATGGATTCCCTCTCTGTGGCGTCGTCGAGTTTTTCTTTGATCAATGATTCAACTTTACCAGCGACCTCGGGCGTTTTGGAGCGCTGGAAAAAAGGCTCTACAATATTTCTATAATCAGTGTGTTCTGGTGGATTAGTCTCAATCGGTAATTGCCGCATGGTGCGTACGTCTTCCTCCGAAGGAATAGGTACTCGAAAGGGAGCGTCGGAACTGAATGTTTTCCAATCTTTTGCTGCCCGACGTACATCGGCATGGCGCAGAATCATGGGCACGGATTCACCTTGGAAAGGACATTTCAGAACGCCATCTTTTCGGCGTGCCTCCGCAAACGGATCACGCGGTGTAGGGGTATCGCTCATTTGGAGTAAAGCGTAAACCTTACAGGCAGGGGTTCAAGCCAAAGTGAATTTTGATCTACGGTGGAGTTCAATAAAACCTATCGACTGGAGTAGTGAGTCTGAGAGAATGCGAAGAGTGCGCATAACGCGTCTAATAGAATAGTCACATTAATCAAAGATCCCTGTTCTGCGGAGCTCCCTGACCATGCCCAAATATGAAAACATACATCGAGCAAACCCGACCATTTTCCGCCATTATTCGATTCATCAGCGGAACGCTGTCCACAAAAAGCTTTTTGAAAAAGGCAGTCCTCATATTTGGAATATCATCGGCCATGTTTCTGCCAGCGCGATCATTGGTTAGCGATGAAAATGAATTTGAAGACTTTGGGGCAAGTAGCTTGGATCCGCAAACGAAGCTCTTCTGGGAAATTGGTTACAATAAAGTTAAAGCCACCGCTCCGATCCATATCCACTTTGCCCAAGCCTTGCCCAGCAATTACAGAGGTCGCGATGCCGATTGGGATTGGGATAGTTGGAAGACGGATACAAATCAACTGCTTAGGAAGAAACTTTTCCCATTGATCGGTGCCTATGAGCATTATTATTTCCTCATCGATTACCACGGTTATGATGCAGATGATGATAGCATCGTTGCTCAGGCGAGAATCATCGGGGGAGACGTGAACATGACCAAAGACGGTTTCACGGGTATTTCGGGCATGCATATGAATAATGATGGGTGGAGAGTTCCCCTGCACATGTCACGCATTCCAGATGACGAATATTGCCCTCGATCCGAGGGCTGTCTTCGTGACCGGCTGACTTCATCCGTCATTCATGAGTATCACCATGTCATGATGTGGCATCAGATGATGAATAACTACCAATCCAGGAACTCTGGAGGGACTGTATCCGAGCCCGATTACTGTCCGCCATGGTTCGGCGAGGGTGCTGCAGCAGTGTTGCCCTTTTTGCTCGGTACGGAAAACGGACGCGATGGACTCCGCAGCCGCATCAAGCATGTATTGGACATGATCAAGAGTAATCCCTCGCTCGACTTTGAGCATATGAAAGACTGGGACACCTGGACAACACCTCCTTTATCTTTTGATCCATTCATTCCACTTGCTTGCTACATGGCGATCCGCAGTAGCTGGCAAATAGCCTTGGTTGACTCTTTTCGTGGCATGGGGCTGCAGCCTTATCCTGGCGATTTCGACGCATTGCTTCTGGCGCTTGTTGGCGCGAACGAGCATGACTTCCTCAATCAGGCGCTTGCTTTTTTTCGGTTGAGTAGTACTTCGCCAGCCACGCTCATGCCTCCTGAAATTCCTCTGAATGAGCTCATCGGACCACCTTCGATCACAAGGCTTCCTTGACGTTTTTTAAACGAGATGGTCTTCATTGAACATAGGGCAGTATCCCAATGCTTCCTCAGTTGGTCATGGATTCTGAGGTCATCCATGTCGAATCCAAACTTCAAGATGTCGGCTTCCGCGCTTTGATTAAGTTTTTCAAATGAGGTTGAATGACTGGTTGGATTTTGCGATCTTCCACGCATGCTTCGACCGAGAAAAAAATATACTGTGCATGATCTTCAATTACTGAAAGGTAAGCGCTGTCTAACACATATCCATGTCAAGTCACCTGAAGAGGCAACTGCTGCGGAGCATGCGGGAGTCGATTTGATGAGCTGCAGTTTTGATTCGCCAGCAGCGCAGCAGCGATTTCCAAGCTTAGTCGAGGCAGCACCGAACAGCTTTTTATCTGGGGCGACTCCTCATGGTATGGCGACTCCTGAAGAGGCCATTCGAGTCGGTTTCAAGGCGTTGGAAATGGGAGCTAGTTCGGTATACTGTTCCGCTAGCCCTTTTATCATCGAAGCCATGGCACGTGAGCGAATTCCTGTAGTTGGGCATCTTGGAATGATTCCTCGGCATGTGACCTGGACAGGGTATCGGGCCATCGGTAAATCTGCGGAAGAGGCACATGGGCTTTACCAAAGCATGAAAGAATTGGAGAGTGCGGGTGCTTATGCCGCCGAATTGGAGTGTGTCCCGCACAACTTTGCTTCCTGGTTGAGCTCCCGGACCACTTTGATTCTGATGTCTCTTGGATCGGGTGGTGGATGTGATACTCAATTTCTATTCTCTGATGACATTCTTGGCGATTACGATGAGCGACTGCCTCGGCATGCAAAAGCATATCGGAATTTCCTTGAAGAAAATCGAAGGCTTCAGCAGGAGCGGATTGCTGCCTTTGGTGAGTATGTCTCAGATGTGAAGGAGGGTAAATTTCCAGAACGTTCCCATCTTGTTGAAATGGACGATCACCTGCTCGCAGAAGTCACCCAATCGATTGAGCGCAACAAGTCTTGATTAGATGCGATACTTCTCGAGAACCCATCCTGGTATGGGTTCTGGTCGTTGGGTAGTCAAAGAGACCATGGTGTAATGTGATTTGCCTTTGCAACAGAGTTTATCGGTTGTTTTTCGAATGATCTCGAAGTGAACGCAGACCCCGGTTCGGAAAAAGTCCTGGATCCAGGTCTTCACTTTAAAACGATCTCCCAAACCGAGTGAACGTTTATAATCAATGCAGAAATCTCGCACAAACCAGCCCAGGCCTTTTTCCATGAATGCTTCCATCGAAATGCCATAGCATCGCTTCATCTGATCGAAGCGAGCTGCTAAAACGTAGTCCTGATATTTGCTGGCATGTACGTGTTGAAACATATCGATATCATCAGGTCTTACGTCCATTTCACTTTCAAATATAGTGCGGTTCGGTTCAAAATAATCTAAAGCTTCTTCCCTCATGGTTTCATTGTGTTTTCATAACAACCCTATCTTTTGACCTGCGCTTGATCGATCAATTTCAAAGATTCTTTGATCAGGATTTCTCCTGTGTTTTCACCTAAGGAAACTTTTGAGATGTATTCGTATCTTTTAAAACTTCCCCAATCCACACGCGTCATGATGTAGCCAAATGCATCGTTGGTTAGACCGAATAGAAGGTTATGTTCACCTCTCATTTGGCGTTTCAAGTAGTAGCCGATATTTGGCAAAGCTTCGCCAGGAATAGTCAGGATTTGAGTGTTACCCAGCTCAATCAAATTCATCGTGGTAGCGATATATCCCTCCTTGTCCAATTCATAAGGTAAAGGTGAAGTTTCAAGAACAGCGCGCATTTCGGGCGATTTGACTGGGAAGGACACTCGTTTTGAGTGAACTCTCAATTGAGTGTCATCCAGAAATTCCGCTTCTTGAATGATACGAACTGCTTCGTTACCCAAGAGCCCACCGATTCGTTCGCATTCTGCCCAGATCCGCGAGTCGCTTCCGTCTGCCTTGCGGTTGTCTGCGGTAACCATACCACCCTGGGCGCTGTTCATGAACATGGCAACTCCTCCGATGTTTCGCTCAATTGTCTGGGTCATGGGCCAAATCATGTCAGGACTGCAGATGCCTGTATTGGCACCCAATACCTCTGGGTGGACAGCGTAGTTCACCAGTGTTGCGATTGTATCTCCTGAATCAGCGACCGCTTGTATGACGTGGCAGCGCGGATCATAAAGCGCATCGGCGTATGCGTTATAAGCGATCTTGCCTCTGGCTTCTCCGGTATTGATCCGCAATCGAGCAGGGCGCATGGAAGCCAAGGCACTGTGAATGGCACCTGCCATTTGATCGCAGACAAAATTAAGATATTCCAGATCGGCATCCGTGCCTCCTTTACCATCGGGAAAGCCGTAACAATCCGGCGCACTGTGTGTATGGGAAGCGCCTATGAGAATATGCTCACTCGGAATCCACGTTACTTGTGCACGTACCTTATCACCCAACGCAGCGGGGAACCCCAGAAAGTCAGAGGATACAATGACCAATTGCGTTTGAGTGTTGCCCAGAGCAAGTGCGCGCACTGTTAAATCTCCTTTTTTTTCACTCGCCTTGCTGGATGGCCCCATGCCTCCGGATACCGGGAGTAATGGAGATGGGGTAACGGTGCGTACGGCAACACCAGCTTTGAAACCGGCTGCTTCTACTGTCGACATTACGCATAAATTCGCTAATGCGAGCAGGAGTGGAAGTAACTTCATGGAAGGTTTTTATCTTATTTTTATTTGTTGAGCAAACCGGTATTCCAATCAATTCGATGATGTAGACGCTGTCGGGTTCGGGATGTTCTACTTGCTTATCAAAGCCCCATGTGAAAATGTCCTTCCATGCAATATAATCCACCCAAACACCTGATCTTCGCCTTCTTGAGTTGCTCTCTGGTCACAGGGTGTTTCAGGACGCCAAGTGAAAGTTCTGATAATACCGAGGGAGCCGATAATGTCGCTAATGTGGTTCAAACAGATTCCAGCTCCATTGTTGCAACCGGTCAGATTGCTGAACAGGGGCCAAAGACATTGGGGCTTGTCTGGCCGGATGGCAAAAGATTTGTGTATGAGGTTAAGATTGACCAAATCACCTCTGCGGGGGAGGGCAGTTTTGCCGCTGCCCTTGATAGCGTTGCCGGTCAGAAGTTCAAATATTCGGTATCCGCCAATCTTGATGAAGACTCTGGTGACACACTGCTGGAAATGGAAATTCTTTCCGCGATGGTCAACTTGGAAATGATGGGTAACAAATTAACATTTGATAGTGAAAACCCCGCGCCAGCAGGTTCGATTGACCCCATGCACACGATGCTGGAAGGATTGAATGTTTTGATTGGAGAAAAACTGTCTCTGACATACTCGTCTGAGGGTAGGATCACTGAATTGAATGGATTGGACAGCATGTATGATAAAATCACCAAAGCGATTCCCTCACAAGCAGCCCCAATTGCTCAGGGTTTTATTCAAGAAGATCAGTTCAAGCAGCTTGCTAGTTACCCTTTTTGGCCGGAATCTTCGGTTAAGATTGGAGATGATTGGAAACGAAAATACACTCAAGTATTTGGGACAAGCGGTGCTATGGAAGTGGATAATACTTACACATTGAAAGGTCAGGCTGAGCGAGATGGGCGACAGGTCAATGTGTTGGCTTATGAGGGTTCCATTGTTGTCGATGCGGCCCAAAATGCAGACATGATGGGCATGGAAATGTCGATGACCGATGGGAAAAACTCTGGTGAAATCTTTGTGGATCAAACATCAGGATTCATCGTTCATGCCAGCGCCAGCCAGGAGATGATCATGAACATGCAATTGCCAGAAGCACTTGCCGCCGCTGCGCCCGGACCGCTTGCCATCAAGGCCAGTATTGTTCAGACCACGCAGTTAATTGAAGTATCAGATGTCGAATAATCAGACGACCAAGCGGCAGTCAGGATAAAATTACTCCCATGATTTAATGCTGGTAATAAGACCTTGAACCGGCTTGAGCTGCTTTCTCAGGTAAGCGCTACCTGATGGTTTTCTCGCCCAAGGACCCAATGATGAGGCTGTTTCCTTTTCTACGAGTAATCTTTCCTTGATTGATGACTCCTCGCATAAAAAATCTCTCGATGAAATGCATTCATCGAGAGATGTATCAATGAACATCAAAATGGCAGCATTGGGCGCCAGTCAGGTGCTGATTTTGGGTTTGCCAGGCCTGTTGAGGCATTACTTCCCAGTTTGAAATCACTGACCCGAAGGTTACGCTTTTTGTAGTAATCTTTCATATTGTTGAAACCATAAAATGTGGGCTGAAAGTGATCCACAAACTGCACATCCGCGGCTTTGATCGTTTTCAGCCCCGTCAAGTGATAGGCCGTATTCACAAATAACCTGCGCAGATCTTTGTCCAACATGTCGACAGATGCACCCAGAGTAGTGCAAAATGCCTGTCCCTTGCTTGTTCCGTTTGGTGCTGTGTAAGTGCGGAACCAAGCCAGAGGCATCATGGGGTCGTTTTTGGGCCCTTCAATCGCCGGGGAATCTTCATCCAGAGTGGCGGTGACCGCTCCGCGAAAAAGAATGGTGGATTTCGCTGGGTCAAGATTTCGTATGCCGTATACATCCGTTGGTCCAAAGATATCGCCTACACCGTTCAATACCGGATGGTTGGCGTTTTGGGCCTCAAGCACAGCGCGCGTGCCTTGCCCCTTGTGCCGGCCATGATGGCTGATCCAGGTTTCACCGAGTATTTTTAGGCCAAACTGCCCCCAGCGAAAATCACCGGTGGCTCCGTTACCCGTGAATGCATGAGTGGCTGTCCGGAAACCCATGACAGGTTTGCCCGCATTCAAATAGTCGGCAATGAGCTGATATTGATCATCTGATAATTGGCGGAATCGAGTGCCGATAATCATTAAATCTGCACCCTTCAACGCCTCAAGCCCCGGAAGGCTTTTTTGGTTGTTGGGATCAATATACCCATTCTCGGGGTCAAGCGAGAACAATACGGTGCAGTCGAATCCGTGCCTTTGGCTCAGTATCTTGGCAAGCATCGGATTTGTTTCTTCCGATCGATATTCTTCATCGCCGGAGACAAGCACGACATGCTTGCCCTCGCCTGGTCCCTTCTTGCCCTCGAAATGCAGCCATTGGCCATCATCGCCGAAAAGTGAGTTTGAAACGAAGAGAGCTGCAGCTAGAGCAAACTGCTGAATTGGTAAATGACAAGATTTCATAGCAAATTGGATTTTTCTACCATCTCAAATATCTGATCAGAAAGCAAAGCCCAATCATTCGCAGTATTGAATCACTCCCGTCCATGTTTTAAAAGTGACCTATGTCGTGTTGGTGTAATCAAAGATTGTTTTTTCTCATTACAAACCTGTTCTTGCTGGGAGGGGGATTCAATCATGCACAAGAACCTGCCCCCTGGCAGCAGGAAGATCACCATCGCTTCAAGCTTCTTTCCGTTTCAAAGTCGCCGGGAATCCAAGCCGGATTTGCGCTCATGGCGCAAGTGAATACGGGTATTGCATTCACCAATCAGCTTCCTGTAGCGCGCCACATGACAAACCAGATGTTATTGAATGGGTCGGGAGTTGCAGCAAGTGATGTGGATGGTGATGGGCATTGTGATCTTTATTTCAGCTCGATTGATGCCCCCAACAGGCTGTTTCGAAATCTTGGCGACTGGAGGTTTGAAGATGTGACAGCGAGTGCTGGAGTGGGATGCGGTGAATTTGACGCAACTGCATGCGTTCTAGCGGATCTCAATGGTGATACGCTGCCTGAATTGCTCGTCAACACCATGTATCAAGGACTGAGATTATTTCGGAACCTCGGGAATTTTAAGTTTGAGGAAATGACTCAACAAGCGGGATTGAAACCGGCGCCAGGTGGAATGACGGTTGCCATTGGGGATTTTGATGTGGATGGGCTTCCAGATATTTATGTCTCCAGATATCGTGCGGCGGCATTGATGGACGTAGCGAACGCTTACGTCAGCATAAAGACCGACAAGGGGAAGCGTATTGTCACGCAATTCAACGGGCGATCTACGTCTGAGCCTGACTTGAAGCATCGATTCTACGTCGATGCCCGGGGGGGGGTGGGCGAGTATGGCGAGCCTGATTCTCTCTACCGAAATAAAGGGGATCTGCTTTTTGAAGAAATGAGTTGGACAGGAGGTGTTTTCAAGGATGAGTTTGGAAAAACCTTGTCCGAAACACCCCGGGATTGGGGACTTGCTGCGATGTTTCGGGATCTGAACCATGACAGCTATCCGGACCTTTATGTCTGCAATGATTTTGATACCCCGGATCGTATTTGGATCAATGATGGAAACGGGAGTTTTCTTGCTCTACCTGCTGATGCAATTCGCCAGACAAGCTGGTTTGCCATGGGGGTAGATATGGCAGACGTAGATCGGGACGGAGACGACGACATCCTTGTCTTGGATATGTTGGCACGATCACATGCAACGCGCATGAATCAGCTGGGCGATGTTAAGCCTGTCATGGAATTGATCCGTCAGGCAAGTCATCGTCCTCAATACATGAAGACGACGCTCCAGATGAACAGGGGTGACACTACGTACGCGGAAGTGGGGCAATGGGCTGGTCTTGCCACCTCTGATTGGGCATGGGGCGCTGCGTTTCTGGATGTCGATCTGGATGGTTATGAAGATATTCTGATCACCAACGGCCATGAGCGCGATGGGCGGAATATTGATGTGGCGAACCAACTTAAGTCCCTGCGGCAAGCTCGAAAATTAAGCGACAGTGAGATTTTTCAAAATCGCCTGAAATTCCCCCGGTTCAACACTGCCAATATTGCCTATCGAAACCAAGGTGATGGGACTTTCAAACAGATCAGCCGAGAATGGGGTTTTGATTTTAACGGTGTTTCTCACGGGATCGCTCTGGCGGATCTGGACAGGGATGGTGACCTTGATGTTGTGGTCAACAACTTGAATGAGCCAGCATCAGTATATCAAAACCACGCTCAAGCACCTCGAGTTGCCATTTCCCTCAAAGGGCTCAATGGGAACAGTCAGGGCGTTGGAGCACGTCTGGAATTTAAAAATGGTGATATACTCCAGTCGCAAGAAATCATTGCAGGCGGCAAGTATCTTTCAAGTGATCAAGCGGTGCGGACTTTTGCATGGAATAGTTCTGATAGTGATGATGCTACCCTGCGTGTGATATGGCCGGCAGGAAATGTCACGGAGATCGATTCATTGCAAGCCAACTGCCTGTATGAAATTCAACAGCCCCATTCAAATGCCACTCGCAGCCCTCAGAAAGAACGCTTTTCGGGTCCAAAGCTCTTTTCGGATAAGGTCATCCAGTTGGAACCGGCGCATCACGACTCGATGTTTGATGACTGGGCCAGGCAGCCTTTGATGGATGCATCTCTGGCACATGAAGGTCCTGCGGTTGCCTGGGTGGATTTAAATCAAGACGGTTGGGAGGATCTGGTGGTGAGCAGCGCACGAGGTGGGAAATCAGCTGTTTGGCTCAATCAGGAAGGTAGAGCTTTAGAGCCTTATGACAAGGCTCCCTTTCATTTGCCTGTCTCCAGAGATCAGACAGGTCTGGTTGCCTGGAAGGATGCAGCAAACGAGGTGCGTCTTTTGATGGCTTCCAACAATTATGAAGACGGACTTGATCTTGGCTCGCCTGTGAGGGAATACCGATTTAAGGAGAAAAAAACGGTAGATGGTTTTCCAGGGCAACAAGCTTCTATTGGTGTGCTTACTCTGGGGGATGTCGATCGTGATGGTGACCTCGACTTGTTCATGGGAGCGCGGGCAATGCCCGGGCGTTACCCAACCCCTCCTTCCTCTTTTTTATTTTTGAACGAGAATGGAGTTTTTAAATTGGATGAAGGACGTTCTAAATTATTTAAAAGTATCGGCATGGTGAAAAGTGCCAGTTGGGTGGACATCGATCGTGATGGTTTCCCTGAATTGTTCGTTGCATTGGAATGGGGGGCCATACGCTTTTTCAGAAATGATTCAGGCCAATTAGTGGACCAGACGACTGAGGTTGGTTTAAGCGAAAAACTGGGATGGTGGAGTGGAATGGCTTTTGGAGATTTTGACGAAAATGGAACCATCGACTTTGTCGCAGGCAATCTGGGGGTAAACGGTCCGCACCAAAAATACCTTCATCACCCCCTGCGACTTTACCATGCAGATATGGACGGTAACCAAGTCATAGACATTGTCAGGTCTCATTACGAAGAAGAAATCGGTGCCTATGTGCCTGATTTACAGTTAGGCGCCTTGGCGCGGGGTATTCCTGTTGTTTCTGATCATTATACATCGTATCGGGTATTCGGGCAGCAAACTGTTTCTCAGGTATTTGAAAACCTGGGAGCAACTCCCTCGGTCCTTGAGTTGAATTGGCCGCAAACAACGCTTTTTTTGAATCATAACGGTCGTTTCATGGCTGCCCCGCTTCCACGGGAGGCGCAATGGTCGACAGCAGCTGGCGTTGTTGCTGGGGATTTTGATGGAGATGGCCACCTTGATGTTTTTCTGGCACAGAACCATTTTCAGTTTGAAGGAATGACTCCACGAATGGATGCTGGTTTCGGATTGATGTGTCTGGGAACGGGAAAAGGGGTGTTTAAAACACTGGCCCACTTTCAGTCTGGAATTCAGTTGACAGGAGAACAGCGGGGAGTGGCTAGCGGCGATTGGAATCGCGATGGTCGACTTGACTTGCTGGTAGGACAAAACAACGGTGTTTCGCACTTGTTCAACAATCAAGCCGCTGAGCCCGGTGTAATGGTCAGACTCAAGGGAGCCGATAAAAACCCGTGGGCTCTCGGGGCACAGATCAGGTTACTTGGGGACGAGGGAATCCATGGTCCATGGCAGGTGATCCAAACGGGGGCTGCCTGTGGCTCCCAAAATGGCATGTTGCAAATACTGGGTTCCGTTCGAGGTGCCAACCATATTGAGGTGGCTTGGCCTGACGGTCGGCGATCGCTGCATCAAATTGACCGTAATCGCAGTACTCAAACAATATCGATCGAGTAAATAATGCCAAAAGCCTCTCAGAAAATGCCAATTTAAGGCTCAATCAACAAATTTGGCAGAATCTGTCAAAAATGATTTGCCGGAACACCCCAAAATGTAAGATGTTCGTCCATTCACTTGACCTTTAATCGCAAGTAAACCAACGATAAAAAAGTAAACTAATGCAAGCTGTCGGCGCCATACCGAAGAAGAAAGAAGTCGGGATCATTGACCACCCGATGCCAACCTTGGAATCTGATGACCATCTGATCATCAAAAGCCTTGATGTTGGCATATGTGGCACGGACCGAGAGATATGCACATTTGTCTATGGAGATCCACCCAAGGAATCAGACTATCTGGTGCTTGGGCATGAATCCATGGGTGAAGTCCAGGAGGTCGGTTCTGCTGTGCAGCATTTGAAACCCGGCGATCTGGTCGTTCCATCAGTTCGGCGGCCATGCGCTTATGATCACTGTGCGCCTTGCCAGGTTGATCTGCAGGATTTTTGTTCTACCGGTCATTTTGTTGAACGTGGCATCAAAATGAGTCATGGATTCATGACCGAATATTATTCTGAACAGGAAAAGTTTCTTAATTTTGTCCCAACTTCTTTGCGGGACGTGGCTGTGTTGGTCGAACCCTTGACGATTGTTGAAAAGGCAATGTCGCAGGTCTGGCCCACGCAAAGTCGATTGCCTTGGGTGAAACACAAAAATGCAAACGGTGGGCCAAGTGGGAAGGGCCTTAATGCAGTGGTTCTTGGTGCGGGTCCTGTCGGGATCCTGGGGGCTATGAAATTAAAAGCCGAAGGCTTCAATACCTTTGTTTATTCCCGCAGCAAGGCTCCGAATCCCAAATCGGAATTGGTAGAATCATTTGGTGTGCCTTACATTTCCGCATTGGATACGTCAATTGAGGGTTTGCTTGACCAGGTGGGAAATATCGACCTTGTATACGAAGCTGTAGGTGTCTCAACCATTGCCTATCAAGTATTGAGCATATTAGGTCTCAACGGCATTTATGTGTTCACAGGAATCCCTGCTCCTAAACCTCCGATTGAAGTCAATGCCGACACCATTATGCGCAATGTGGTTTTAAAGAATCAGGTTGTTCTTGGTACAGTCAATGCCGATCAGTCTTCCTTCATCTCGGCTATCAAGGACTTGGATGTATTTATGCAGCGTTGGCCTGAATCATTGAAAGCATTGATCACCAAAAGGTTCTCAATTGAAGATAGTCAATCACTTTTGCTTGATAAGGCATCAGGTATCAAAAACGTTATTTCTTTTGATGCATGATATGCCGTGCTTAAAAGACCCTATCCGGTTCGAATTGCGGCCCTCAAAGGGAATTCCCTTTTGACACTCGAGCCTTGAGTTGGCATGTTGGCTGACCATTGAAGAGAGCATTCCATACTTAAAAGACATTGGAATTTAACCTTTAGCGCCTGATTTAGAAGCGAACTGAAACTTATGGAAAATACGGAAGCATCAAATGAATTTACCGGGAATCTGCTGGTGGCGCAATCCGGCGGGCCGACCGTCGTGATCAACTCCAGTGTGGCCGGCGTCATACAGGAAGCCGGTAAACATCCGGAAATTGAGGAGATATATGGTGGTTTGAACGGTATCTACGGTATTCTCAATGAAGACCTGATTGATATTAACGACGAAAAAGCTAAAACCATTGGGGCTCTAAAGCATACGCCTGCGGCTGCTCTAGGTACCTGCCGTTACAAGATTGACTTTGCAAATAACCCTGAACAGGCATCCAAAGACATGGATCGTTTGTTTCAGGTGCTTGAAGCTCACAATATCCGGTTTTTCTTCTATGCTGGCGGAAATGACTCTCAGGACACGTCCAACAAAATTCATGAGGAGGCCGTTAAGCGAGGCTACGAGCTTCGCGTGATTGGGGTGCCCAAGACCATCGACAATGATCTGCCTCACACCGACCATTGCCCGGGATATGGATCAGTTGTCAAATACAATGCAACTACTGTGATGGAAGTAGGAGAAGATGTTGGAAGCATGGCCACAGATGATGGCTCTTGCTGTATTGTTGAAGTCATGGGGCGCGCAGCCGGATGGATCGCAGCAGGCACTGTGGTTGCCAAGCGAAGCGAAGATGACGCCCCTCACATTATCCTCTTGCCGGAAATTAGACTAAACGAGGAAGCCTTTTTAGCAAAAATCAAGGAGACTATCGATCGCCTCGGGTATTGTATCGTGGTCGCTGGAGAGGGAGTCAAAAATGCGGCTGGCGAAGAAATTGGAGCTGACAAATCCAAAATAGACTCTTTTGGCCACGCTGTTTTATCGGGTGCTGCTGAGTCGCTTAAGGAATTGATTCAAGGCAAATTAAATTTGAAAACCAGAACTGTGAAGCTGGGATATGCCCAACGTGCAGCAGCACATCATGCAAGTGCGACAGATATTGATGAAGCACTTGCCTGCGGTGTGGCAGCTGTTAAAGCGGCTCTTGAAGGAAAGAGTGGGTTCATGGTCAAGCTGGTAAGACTCGCCAACGAGCCATATCAGTGGGGGACTGCCTTACAACCACTCGGAGATATTGCAAATGTTGAGCATCTGATCCCTCGTGCCTGGATTTCTGAGGATGGTTTCATGCCGAATGAAAACTTTGTTAAATATGTCACCCCCCTCATTCAGGGTAGTCACCCGGTTCCAACCGAAAATGGTTTACCCAAGTTTGCCCGACTCGAAAAGGAACGTGTCGAAAAGTTGCTCGAGCCCAGAGCTTAAGGTTGGTTGGATTTAAGAATAAGCATTTTGCACACCCCAAACGCTTTTGGCGTTTGGGGTTCTTTAGTTCAAAATCATCAACATCAGTGCAAATCCTATTCCTATCCGGTAGTAACCGAAAGCATTGAATGTGTGCGTCTGTACATATCTAAGCAGCCATTTGACTGTTACAAAGGAAATGATGCCGGAGACTAGAAATCCAAATCCAACCATTCCCCAGTCTTCAGGAGGCGCCCCTTCAATGGGGTCTGTCAATTCCTTGAATATTTTGTAACCACCTGCGGCAAGCATGGTAGGAATGCCTACCAAGAAGCTGTATTCTGTTGCCATTGAGCGGCTCAATCCCATCATCAATGCAACCAGTATGGTGGTGCCAGATCGGGATGCACCCGGAAACACCGCTGCAATCAACTGACCCAATCCAACCGCTATCGCTATACGCCACGTTATGGCCTCCGTTGTTGCTCTTCCCTTCAACCAAGTTTCAATCCCCAAAAATAATATACCCCCAATCAACAGTGCGAGGGCAATGGGCATTGGAGTCTCGGGCAATGTGAATCCCTTCTTTTCCAAAATCAGTCCACCAATCGCTGTAATGAAAAATGCCAGAGCAATCTGGGTGATGAAAATCTGTGTTTCCTTATTTTTCCACTCGTTGATTGTGGTGATGATTCGATTTTTAAATAAAGGAATCACAGCTAAAACGGCTCCAGATTGGATGACTATGTTAAACAGATCGGATTGTGGTTGGATCCACTTTCCGAAGATTTGTTGCGCAAGGAGAAGGTGTCCAGTTGAGGAAACAGGAAGAAATTCCGTGATACCCTCTACAATTCCAAGTAAAAAAACTGCTAGCCACTCATTCATCCAATGATACAGCTATAACTTGTTTCTTAAAACAAGTGCAAATAAGGGGAATCTCAAGCAATGTTGCCATCCCTTGTCATTAATTTGTGGCACAGGAATCAAAACCTGATTATGAAGAGTAAGTGATTTTCTTGCAGTGGTTTAATTCTATTCTGATAAATTCCACAGAATATGTTTTTATGCATCAGGGGTGCGATGTATTTTATGGGAAATTATGAAATTGACACTGGCTTAGTCTCGCTGTTAGTGTGAAATAGTTAATTAGGTAGGTATGATTGACAACAAAATTTGCTCCCAGTAAAAGGACGAAATTTAGAATTGACACCGTTGGCCAATTCAGCTTATTCTGTGTGGGACTTAAGAGAAAATCTGTTTTTAAACCAAACAATTTTACGCAATTGAAGTAATACTGATTTAGCTTAGTACTTAAAATTTTACATATTGAATGCATTTATGAGAACTAAAACAAACTCAATGAAAGGATTGATCTGCGCTGTTGCAGTTGTAGCAACGATCACATCAGCTCTCGCTCAACAAGGCGATGTTGTTTATGATAACTCTTCTGATCCAGTCTTAGGTACTTTTGTTCCCGAGGACACATCTCTTGAGTTTGGTGATCAAATTGTCTTATCAGGAGGCGCAAGTCTTGTTACCGAGTTCAGACTTGAATATTTTTCTTCCGATGCTGCCGGGACCGGTGTCATTCGATTTCGTGCCAACGACGGTGCCGTCGACCTATTGGGTGGTTTTGAAACTGGGCAGCTTGAGCCTTCCACTTTGCTTTATGAAAGTCCCTCTTTCCCATTGCAAGCTGATTTCAACACGCTTGAAATAACAGGTCTTTCAGTTCCAGTGCCTGCTGACATGTTTACCTTTACAGTTGAATTTAGCGACGTTCCTAACACTCAGAATGTTGGTCTGTTGCTACGTAATCCTCCAGTTGTCGGAAGTAGTTTTGATGATGTTTGGGTACGCCCCGAAAACGGTGATTGGGCTCTTCGCCAAATCCCTCTAACAACCGCCAATCTAGCCGCTCAAGTTGTTGCTGTCCCTGAGCCAGGAACAGTTGCTCTAGCTCTGATTGGAATTGGTTCACTCTTTGGTTTCATGCGTCGTCGCCGTTAATCCGGCTGATGTGCTGATCCATTAAAATACACGATTTGCGAAGCGCGAGGTTTTACACCTCGCGCTTTTTTGTGTTTTTTGTTTTTGATATATCAGCTAATTTCATAGTTATGGTTAAGCCAAAATCACCCAGTCCTATGATGGAGCAATACCGAAATATTCGTGAGAGTTTACCGCGGGATACTCTTTTGTTATTTCGGTTGGGAGATTTTTATGAAATGTTCTTTGAAGATGCTCAAAATGGTGCCGCTATTTTGAATGTCGCACTCACTAAGCGTGGTATGACTCCCATGTGTGGAATCCCTTACCATGCCGCTTCGAATTACATATCCAAGATTCTAAAAGCAGGGAAAAAGGTTGCTTTATGTGATCAAGTAGAAGAAGCAAAACCAGGGAAACTGGTCAAGCGAGCGGTTACTCAGGTTCTCAGTCCAGGTACGCATTTTGATGAGAAACTTCTTTCCTCCGAATCTCATAATTATCTAGCAAGTCTGTTTTGCGTACGAAATTCATATGGTATTGCCTATGTTGATTTAACAACGGGTGATTTTAAAACTGCGACTATAAAAACAGAGGAGGAAGTTTTAACAGAATTGCAGCGCATCCAACCATCCGAGGTGATCGTGCCAACAGATAATTCTAAATTACAATCTGTTCTCGAAGGTCAAACATTTATCGTCAGTGAATATGAGGATTGGGTTTTCGACCAAGATACAGCTCGGTTTACCTTACTGGAGCATTTTAAGGTTAAAACTTTGGATGGTTTTGGCTTGAAGGGGAAAGCTGCCGCCGTTGGAGCCGCAGGTGCCGTCCTGCATTATCTTACTCATCAATTGAGAAGAAGCGTCATTCATTTGACTCGCATTTCATGTTATGAGCCTTCTGAGTTTTTGATTTTAGATTCAGTGACCCTAAGGCATTTGGAAATTCTCGAACCTGCCTACCGTTCCAATGTGAAGGGCGTGAGCTTGTATGATGCAGTCAATCATACAATCACACCCATGGGGGCCAGGCGACTGAAAGAATGGTTGGCTTTTCCACTTGCAGAGCATGCCGGGATTTGTAACAGGCAAGCTGCTGTTCGTAAATGGCTGCGAAACCCTGGGAAACTTTTTGATTTCAGATCTTCTCTGAAATCTATTCGGGATTTGGAACGTACCATGAGTCGTCTAAGCATGGGAGTTGGAAATGCACGAGATCTGAATATTCTGAAAGTAGGACTGGAATGCGTGCCTGACTTGAAATGTCTTATTGAATCCATTCAAGAAACCAATGATTCTGATGATCCTCAATTAGGACTCAATGAATCCAAGACCGTCAGTCCCAATTCGCTATTGGTAGATGAATTGAAATCACAGATTCACGAATTGCCGGATTTAGTGCATCTCATCAGTATTTCCATAGTGGATGAACCTGCATCAATACTCAAGGAAGGTAACTTGATCCGTGATGGATTTAACAAAGAATTAGATGAAATACATGCCGCTAAACGAGATGGTAAAGCATGGATTGCACAATTCCAGGCTGAAGAAATTGAGAAAACCGATATTGCTTCGCTTAAAGTTCGGTTCAATTCTGTTTTTGGTTACTTTATTGAAATAACCAAAACACATCTTGATAAAGTTCCTGGCCATTATGTCAGAAAGCAAACTATCGCTAATGGTGAACGTTTCATTACAGAATCTCTAAAAGAAGTCGAAGGAAAGATTCTGGGGGCCGAAGAACGATCGGTGAAATTGGAATATGAGATTTTCCTGTGCGTCCGCGAAAAGGTGCTCACCTATCTTGAGCAAGTTCAGCAAACCGCTGCTGCTATCGCGGATTTGGATGTTCTAAGTGCATTTGCAGAATTAGCTCAGACTCATGACTACACCGCTCCCAAAATAACTCAAAACGGTGAGTGTCTTATTGAGCAGGGCAGGCATCCAGTATTGGAACAATCGTTACAGAGCGAGCGATTTGTTCCCAATGACACCTCATTGGATCAAGAAAATGAGCAGATTGCCTTGATCACGGGGCCTAACATGGCAGGAAAAAGTACTTTTATTCGACAAACAGCGCTACTGGCAATCCTCGCTCACACAGGTTCTTTCATTCCAGCTAAATCATCGAGCATCGGTGTAATGGATCGTATCTTCACTCGTATTGGTGCCAGTGATGATTTATCGAGGGGGCAATCGACATTCATGGTCGAAATGAGCGAAACAGCCAATATTCTGAATAATTCGACACAGAAAAGCCTTGTCATCCTAGATGAGATTGGAAGGGGAACAAGTACCTTCGATGGTCTGAGCCTCGCTTGGTCGATCGTTGAATTTTTACATAATCAAGTTGGTGCAAAGACTTTATTTGCAACTCATTACCATGAATTGACGGAGTTAGCTTCAAAGTTAAAGCGTCTTAAAAACTATAATGTGGCCGTCAAAGAGTGGAACGATAAAGTGGTTTTTTTGCATCAGATACTTCCGGGGGGTACCGATAAGAGTTATGGAATTCAGGTTGCCAGGTTGGCTGGTGTGCCACTGGACGTTATCCAACGGGCAAAACAGATTTTGAATAATCTTGAAGAAGCGGAGTTATCCCCGGTTGGTCAAGCCAAACTCAAAACAAGGCATCGAGCCGAACGCGAAAAATTGAAAAAACTTGAACCTTCACCGCAACTTGATCTGTTTTCCATACTATCCTGATTGAAGATTCCAATTTATTTTTCACTGGCCATAATTCTCAATTAAAGTCAAATTAACAAACGTGATTCAGATCGAACGTCAAGTTCAAGTGTCGTATCGGCATCGGGTGTTGTTTACAAAAGGCGTTTTTGAGGCAAGCAACCCGGTTCTTCGTGATTTACTCTTGGAAGGTTTTAAATCTGATCCCGTCAAAGTGCTGGTAATTGCAGATGATGGATTGGTTCGTGCTTATCCGGAGCTTTCCGGCCAGATTCATCGATATTTTGATCAATATCCGGATATTGACCTTGTTTGTCCTGCCATCATTGCTGAAGGTGGAGAAAGAGTGAAAAACTCTTATTTTCATGTTTCAGAAATACAATCACCCATTGATCGATACCACATTGACCGGCATTCCTATGTGATTGCTATTGGTGGTGGCGCTTTGCTGGACATGGTCGGTCTAGCTTCAGCGACAGCTCATCGAGGTGTGCGACACATCCGCATTCCGACAACGACTTTAAGTCAGGCAGATTCTGGTGTTGGGGTGAAAAACGGAATTAATGCCTTCGGTAAAAAGAATTTTGTCGGTACATTTGCTCCTCCATTTGCTGTCGTCAACGACTTGGCATGGTTGAGAGGATTGTCCGAGCGTGACAAGCGTGGTGGTTACTCTGAGGCTGTTAAAGTTGCTTTGATTCGAGATCAGGCATTTTTTGAAGAATTGGAAGAATCTGCTGAGAAACTCACCAGCTTTGACGATGAATCGATGGAACGATTGATTTATAAGTGTGCTGAACTGCATGTCAATCACATCGCTTCAAGTGGGGATCCATTTGAGTTTGGCTCTGCTCGTCCCCTTGATTTTGGTCATTGGGCGGCTCACAAACTTGAACAGTTATCGAGTTATTCCATCCGACATGGAGAAGCTGTTGCGATTGGGATTTGCTTGGATGTGATTTACTCAGGACTGGTTGGTATGCTGCAAGAAGCCGAAGTGGATCGCGTCTTGAACTTGATAGAAAAGCTTGGGTTTGAACTGTACTCCAACGAACTTCACTACACCACGAGTGAAGGGAATTATACCGTTCTGAAAGGACTCGAAGAGTTCCGAGAGCATCTAGGTGGAGAGTTGACAGTGACACTTTTAGAGGGAATCGGCAAAGGCACCGAGGTGCATGAAATCAACTTACCCAAAATGAATCAAGCAATGCATATTTTACGAGACCGATTTCAATCTGATTCTGCCAAGATTGTTTTAGCCCATCCCTGATTCGGCCATTCCTTTGTTATAATGAATCGTCTGGCTGTTATCAATGTCGTTGGCTTGACTGCCGATCTCATTGATCGAGGGATGCCTCGCACCAAGGCCATCGCTCAACAAGGTGGAATCACTCGTATTGATCCTGCCTTACCTGCGCTTACCTGTACTGCCCAGTCAAATTACCTCACTGGCTCACAACCTTCCACACACGGAATCGTCGCCAATGGTTGGTATGATCGCGACCTTGCCGAAGTTCAGTTCTGGAAGCAACCGAACCAGCTTGTTCAGGCCCCCAAAGTTTGGGAGCAACTCAGAGAGCAGATACCAGATTTCACATGTGCTAAACTTTTTTGGTGGTATAATATGCACTCCACTGCGGACTTCAGTATTACTCCGCGTCCCATGTATCCCGCAGATGGTCGGAAGTTTTTTGATATTTATTCATGGCCCTACAATATACGACCGGAAATCACTCGGGACCTGGGGGCTTTTCCTTTTCCTGCTTTCTGGGGGCCGGCTGCTGGAGTTCAATCGCCACAGGGAGAACCTGATGCGGTTTCACGATGGATAGCAAACACTGCCAAATGGATGGAATCCCATCATAAACCTTCCCTGAGTTTGATTTATCTTCCTCACCTAGATTACAATTTACAACGCCATGGACCTGGTCATTCATCTATTCCAGATGATCTCAAGCGTATTGATCATATTGTTGGTGATTTGTTCGATTTTCTGGTTGGGCAGGGCGTTGACACTTTAATTCTTTCGGAGTATGGAATTACTGAGGTGAAAAAAGCGATTCACCTTAATCGCCTTTTTCGCGAACAGGGCTGGCTGACCATCAAAGAAGAATTGGGTCATGAGTTAATAGATTTTGGAGCATCTAAGGTATTCGCAGTGGCAGATCATCAAGTAGCCCATGTATACATTCAGGATGCAACAATGATACGTCAGGTGAGAACACTGCTTGAATCTGTCGATGGAGTGGATTGGATCTGGAGTGGCGAAGATAAAGCAAAGCAAGGCATTGATCATGAACGTTCGGGTGATCTTGTTGTCTTTTCTAAAGATTGGGCATGGTTTACTTATTATTACTGGTTAGATGATCAGAAAGCGCCCGACTTCGCGCGGTGTGTGGATATTCATCGAAAACCCGGATATGATCCGGTTGAGTTGTTTTTGGATCCTGCTCTGAAATTTCCAAAGTTAAAAATCGTACAGCGTTTGCTCCAGAAGAAACTTGGATTTCGTATGCTTATGGACGTGATTCCATTGGATGCTACTTTGGTCAAAGGGTCTCATGGAACGCGTCCGGCCGATGAACGTCATTTTCCCGTGATCCTTTCAAACACCTCTGGTTTGATCCCCGAGGATGATTGTATTTCTTCTGTTCGAGTTGCCGAGGTGATCAAATCCTATTTTTCTGACCAATAGATTCATTAATCAGTTGCCTGTATTTCATCTCTGATCATATTTTTACTAAACATGACAGCAGGTGAAACTCAGTCCAGGCACCGTGAATTGGTAAATATCATTCGTCGGCACGACTATGCCTACTACGTTCAGGCCGTGCCGGCCGTCTCCGATCACGAGTATGATCGACTCTACAAAGAGTTGATCGATCTTGAACGTCGCTTTCCTGCATGTATTACCCCTGATTCGCCTACGCAGCGAGTAGGAGGACTGCCTATGGAAGGCTTCAAAACGGTGGTCCACACCCTTCCGATGATGAGCCTCGACAATACGTATTCTCAAGATGAACTGATTGCATTTATTCATCGTGTGCAGAAGCTGTTGCCGGAAGAGGAATTGGTATGGACTGTAGAGCCCAAAGTGGATGGTGTGGCTGTCAGTTTGCGTTATGAAGAAGGAGAATTGGTTTATGGTGCTACCCGGGGAGACGGAGCTACCGGTGACGACATCACTTCCAATCTGCGCACGCTTCGAAGCATTCCTCTTCAGCTAGATTCCAGTAGCGTGCCCATTCCCCGTGTAATCGAAGTCCGGGGTGAAGTTTTTATGACTCGCGCAGGATTTCTTCGATTGAACAATCGCCGTCTTGATGAAGGCGAGGAACCTTTTGCCAATCCAAGGAATGCCACCGCAGGCTCACTCAAAATGCTGGATCCTAAAATTGTTGCTCAGCGGCCTTTGGATATTGTGATCTATGGTCTGGGGCAGATCGAGGCAGCTGGTAATAGTTTTCCGAATAAACAAATTGAATTACTCGCATATTTCCAAAACATAGGGTTTCAAGGGCCAGCAAAGGTTTGGACCTGTCATCATGCAAAGTCCCTTGGTGATGTGCTCAATGAATTGGATGCATTGCGTCATGATTTGGATTATGAAACCGATGGCGCGGTTATCAAATTGGATGACATCAGTCTCAGGGGTCGGATTGGAGCAACCGCCAAAGCGCCTCGCTGGGCCATTGCCTACAAATTTGCCGCTGAGCAGGCTGAGACAAGACTCAAAAAAATCTTTATTCAAGTCGGGAGAACCGGCGCGCTGACGCCGGTGGCTGAACTCGAACCTGTATTGGTCAGCGGTTCTACAGTCAGCAGGGCAACTTTGCACAATGAAGATGAGATAAAGCGCAAGGACATTCGGGAAGGGGATGCCGTTGTCATTGAAAAAGCGGGAGAAATTATTCCAGCGGTGGTGTGTGTGATTCTGGAAAAGCGTTCCAGGAATTCCACTGCTTTTGTCTTTCCTTCAGTTTGCCCTGAATGTGAATCTGTTGCCGTGAAGCAGGAATCCTCGGGTGTAATGGGAGTGGTCTGGCGTTGTCCTAACCTATCATGTCCGGCGCAGATTCGGGGCCGATTAGAGCATTGGTGTTCGCGTAAGGCCATGGATGTTGAAGGCGGTGGTTCGGCATTGATTGAGCAGTTGGTTGCCAAGGCGTTGGTGGAAGATGTGGCTGACTTATACAGTTTATCCCGCGAGCAAATTGTTTCTCTGGAAAGAATGGCCGACAAGTCAGCAGAAAATTTTCTGGAAGGAGTTCAGGAATCCAAATCCAGAGATCTTTGGAGGGTGCTATTTGGTTTGGGCATTTTGCACGTGGGGGCAGGAGTTGCGAAAAAACTGGCCAGGCATTTCGAAACCATTCGGGACCTCATGCGATCGAATGTTGACGCATTGATTGCGTTGGACGAAGTAGGTGAGACCATTGCCCACAGTCTTGTGAACTGGTTTTCCAAGGAAAGGAATCAGATGCTCATCGACCGCTTGGAAACGCTTGGTTTGAGCATGAAATCTTCACTGTATGTAGAGGACAGTGAACATCCTTTAAGTGGTTCTTCCTGGGTCTTAACCGGTACGCTACCAAATTTTTCACGACAGCAGGCTACAGAAAAAATTGAAGCGATCGGAGGCAAGGTCACAGGAAGTGTCAGTAAAAAAACAAGCTTTGTGTTGGCGGGGGAATCGGCAGGCAGCAAGCTGCAGAAAGCTCAAAAGCTAGGGGTTCAGATCGTAGATGAAGCGGGTTTCACCGCCTTGCTCGATCAGAACGCATAGTCGAATCACCCAATTGCCTGGATCCATTGGACAAACCTACCAGGATTCAGTATTTTGCATGAACCAAACATATGAACCGACCAAATCCTTTACCTGATCATTCAAGATCATTCCGACCTTCCGACAGGAGACATTTCCTGGGGAGCCTGGCACTCGCGCTTGGTGCACCTCTGGTATTTCAGGATCTTTTACTCAAAACAGGCATTTTCCCCAGTGCTCTGGCTCAAGAAGCATTGTTGAAAGGTTGGCCTGGTAAAGAGGAATTAAGGATGCTCAGCGATAAACCTCTCAACGCCGAAGCGACTGCAAAACTTCTGGATGATGAGATAACCCCCTACTCCAGGCACTTTGTCCGTAACAACGGATTGATTCCTGATCGAGCCAGGCAGGGGACATTGGGTGATTGGTCTTTGACGATTGACGGCGAAGTGAATGAATCGTTGAAGTTTGATCTCGATGCGTTGAAGGATACTTTTTCACCTCACGAGGCCGCTCTGGTGATTGAGTGTGGTGGTAATGGACGAGCGGGATACTACCCCAAGGTAGGAGGCAATCCGTGGACTCTGGGTGCAGTGGGTTGTGCTCGGTATCGTGGAGTTCGTTTGAAGGATGTGTTGCGTCATGCAGGAGTTAAATCATCTGCTGTTTACATCGGATATTATGGTGAAGATCTCACGCTGAGTCGTGAGTCAGGTAAATTTCCCATCTCGCGTGGAGTGCCTATCGAAAAAGCGCTTGATGAAAATACAATGCTTGCATGGGAGATGAATGGTAAGCCCTTGCCCGCTGAGCATGGATTTCCGCTCAGGCTTATTTGTCCCGGCTGGCCAGGTTCCACTTCAGGTAAGTGGTTGAAACGAATTCAAGTGCGTGACCAAATTCATGATGGAACCAAAATGACAGGAACCTCATACCGTGTGCCGAAACATCCTGTCGCTCCGGGAGCCAAAGTGCCGACCGAGGATATGCAAATCATCCAAACCATGCCTGTCAAATCCATCATCACGCATCCGGAAACAGGTAACTCATCTCAGAATGGTAGAAATGTGCGCTTGCGTGGGCATGCCTGGAGTGGCAAGGGGCGCGTGGCACGGGTGGATCTCAGTTATGATTTCGGGGCCACCTGGACGCAGGCGTCCCTATCGAATCCGGTCAATGCCTTTGCATGGCAGCGTTGGGAGTTAGGTTTGAAATTACCAGTTACTGGCTATTATGAAATATGGGCCCGTGCTACTGACATCACTGGAGGGATGCAACCGATGCTTGTTCCTGGCTGGAATCCCAAAGGCTACTTGAACAATGCTGCCCACCGAATTGCGGTCCATGTTGCTTAAGAAAGGATCAACCTATGATGCAGTGTTTAAAACATTCCTTCGGCACGTCGTTCTTTACTTCATTGCTGGGAGGGGCCCTGGGCCTGGCAGTGAGCGTATGGGCCTCATATGTTGCTGCTGGGGAAGGCAAAGCTTCACCCAATCCATGGGGGCTCCATTCAGATCCCGCGATGGGATTGGTACTGGCCAACTGCGGCAACTGTCACTCACCTTACCTGATCACACACCACCATCGTTCCCGTGAGGATTGGGATAAAACGATGATGAAAATGGAATCCAACGGGATGGCTTCACCTTCGGATGTGATCCGAAACATGCTTTTGGATTATCTGGAAAAACACCAGGGACCACTCATTGAGGATCGTCCTCAGGCATCGCCATGGGGACATACTGCCTTCAACGCCAATCCCCTGTGGTAGGCTCAAGGGGGAGCTGTTTTCGGCGGTGGAACAATTGTTTGAATGGCGTCTTCAGGAAGAACTCCACCGACGTGCCATTGATTTTCTTCCAGTGCCATGACATATGAATACACTGCAGTGGGCCTCCCCTCCATGCTCAGGCGCGCTCGTACCAAAGCCTGCGATCCGTCATCATAAACTTCGCTGAACTCCAGTCGTTCATAGCGCAGCATGGGCTCAAATTGAATTCGAATCATTCTTTCGAACTCGGTCAACGGAATTTGGCTGCGAATTCCAAGGGATGCAGATTGGTAGGCCTCATCAAATTGTTCTGATCGGATCGCATTGAGTTGTTTTGCCAGAACATCCATGACAGCCCTGCGGGTGGGTGGATCGCTTGGGAATACCCTGATCGTTTGTTGGCGTGGAGCTTTTGGCCTGAAAGGCATCACCTTTGGAGAAGTATAATCAGAAATCAGCACAGGTAAATAAATGACCGCTCCGAGAAGGAACAACGTTCCAATCGTTTCCTTGAAGGTCCAATGTATTTTCATCTGCTGAAGCCGTCCCGTTCTGCCTTGTTGAGTGGAGATAGAATCCAGTTATGGCTTTTGCCAGTCTACCCGCCCAGCCTCCTGAATGTGATCCATCAAATCTCGAACCAGCATGCGGTGGATGACCGGGTTATCCTTGGAAAGATCGGTGGTTTCCTGAGGATCTTTTTCGATGTTGTATAGTTCGTAAGGGGTAAAAGGTGAGTTTTGAACCAGCTTCCAATTTCCTCTTCTAAAGGCGTAATAATCACGACCTTGATAACGCATATTGCCTTCACGTCTTACCCAAACCATGTCTCTTGTTTTTTGCGGAGACTTTTCTCCGCGGAGAGTCGAGAGAAATGACTGCCCTTCCACTTGAGTAGAGATAGGTTTTCCGGCTACCTCACAAAGAGTGGGATAAATATCCATGGTCATCAGCAATTGATCAGATCGGCCACCTGGTTCAATGACTCCCGGCCAAACCGCACATGCTGGAACAATGATACCGCCCTCATACATGTCCTGCTTTCCCCCGCGAAAGGGGCCGCAATGTGCCCCGACATTCAACTGCCCGCCGTTATCACTTGTAAAGATGATCAGCGTTTCTTCCAATTGATTTGAAACTTGGAGTGCCTCAATGACCGTTCCAATGCCATAGTCCATATGCTCAATGAGAGCGACGAGCTTAGCCCTTCGGTCGGTGATGTTGGATTCTCTTGCCTTGACTCGTTGATACCAGGCATCGGGTGGTTGAATCGGCGTGTGTGGAGCGTTGTATGCTAGGTAAAGAAAAAAGGGTTTCTGCTGGTCTTCCTGCTCAAGGATGTAATCTGATGCCCACTGTGAGAAGAGATCCGTCGCATGTCCAACGGGGTGGATAGGATCCCTGTTACGTCGCATGTAATGTTTTCCATGTCTGCGATGGTTATAGTAATCATCCATCATGTCCCCCAGAAAGCCGTGGAAAAAATCGAACCCGCGCTCAGTGGGAGTGTTGGGAGATTCGAGTCCTAGATGCCATTTGCCAATGAGGGCGTTATGATATCCCGCCGATTTCAATTGCTCTGGCAGCATTTTAGCCTTCGGATCCAAATATCCCCAGCTATCTGCAGGATGGGTGCGTATGACGCCAGGTACGCCCACTAAATCTGGATAACGTCCACTCAACAAGGCCGCTCGAGTAGGGGAACACACCGGGCAGTTGGCATAAAACTGATCAAAGCGCATGCCCGTATCCATCAAGGAGTCAATGTTGGGGGTTTGAAGGTCATTGGCCCCGTAGCTCGATAAATCTCCATAACCAAGATCATCCACCAGGATTACCAGGATATTGGGTTGCTGAACGGTCTTTTTATTTTCTTCTGCCCGAACGCAAATTCCAAAAATGAGTAACCACAAGCAAAGTAGAAATGATGGTTTTCGCATGCTTAGATATTACACCAGATTTTGATTTCATCGAACTTTTTGTATCCTCGTGTATGATGCGAGTTTCATGTATCCAATTCTACCTGCAGGATAAGACGAACTCCAATACTGCAATGGGCGGGCATTCCGACCGCTCTTGTCAATTATTCGGCAATGAAAAATTTCTGTGAATTCTCAGGGATCACCGTAAAGGGTGAACTTGCTTCTTTCACAGGGGTGTATTCACTCGCGAGAGATGCTGCGCTCTTGAGGGTTCCCGTATATTCAATCACCAAATGATTGCCGTCTCTGGCAAATGAGATGATTTCACCTGGCTCAACGGTGCTGGCTGCAGGAAGAAAGAGGAAGTAATCGAGATCATGACTTGATTCGGCCAAGGTCGTGATACGGAGAACTTCCGTTCCTCCAAGTTCGACTCTTGCCAAAGCGTTTCCCTCGCCGGGTTGGGAATCTGTTTTTCGCAGGGGAAAAAGTTCAAATGTGCTCGAGTCCGCCGTGGCTCTCCCGGGATTCAATAAAGCGACGGTATTTACTGTCAACTCGCCTGATTCTGGATTTGGGCTGACCAGGCCAAGCGAGGCATGTATGGGCGTGTCCTCGGATGAAGCTCTGACAAAAATATGATATTCAAATTTTGAGCCATTGGCTGACAATGGGAAATCCCTTGTATAATTCAACCATTCCCCCTCGTTATTATCTGTGACAGAGTGATTAGTGATAACGGAAAAGGTGCCACGCTTTGTATCTTCTTGGCTGGTTCTTCTGACGGTTTCAACACCCGTGTCTGGGCGATAAGCGCTGAGGGGTTTTCCATTGGTGCTTGGATCTTCAAAATAATCCACTCCAAAATCAGTGTCGGCATTCACATCAGTTTCACCAGCGCCATTTCCCCGATTACGATACGCGCCACCAGGATAGGCTCCTGTCATTCCGGTTGGGGTCCGTTGTTCCCACTGCCCTCTGCCAAAATCGAAGTCTTCGGCTTCAATAAAAAGTAAACCTTCAGCGCCAAAAACCGCAGTGGTGAAACTGGATGCAATCTCACGTGAGCCTGACTCTGAATCAAAACCAAGTGTCCAATCATATTGAGTAAACGCACTCAGTTCGTTGAGCTCGATGGAGACATTCAACGTATCTCCTGTCACTTGGATCCGAGGTGTTACTGGTTCGCCGTTGAGTGTGGCAGTAATCGAGTCGTTGGAAACGCTCGAAAGATCATGTTTGATTTCTATTTCGAGCGCAGATTGGTTCAGAAGCACTCCCTTGGCATCGGGAGAAGGGGTTGACCGGACAAAACTAGTCAATGGATCGGGCTGGTTATTGAATGTTCTCAACCCTCCCTCTGTATTTAAAAGTATGCGGTTTTCTTCCGAATCAAGCGTCCACCACTCAAAGCTCGCATTGCCATCTCCGGTGTACCAGAGAGTACGGAACTGATAGATTCCAGCTTGCTCGAAGTTCAGATCAAATCGCGTGGTAATTGCTTCCTGATGTCCGTCCACTTCAGCAATCCTGATGATATCCATCACGTCATTAACATTGCCGGTGGCAACCGTGAATCCACCGCTTGCATTCAGGCCAAATGAATAGGTTCCAGGTTCGGGAATCTCGATCAGCATCAGGATTTCGGCTGTCAGGAATGAGGTTTTTTCTTCGAACCCCGGTATGCCTGGAATGATCTGTTCCTCATTGGCTGCACCTGCGGCTTTACCGTCTTGCTCCAGATCGACCGCTCCCTCAGCCAGGAAAGTGTGTCCTAAAATCCAATCCTCCCTTGCTGCTCCCGTTTCCTTGGCGAAGTTTTCCAGTGGAAATCCAAGTGAATCAGGGCGCATTCCGGCAAGCACTTTTTCGCGTTCTAATTCCGTATTCAATAAATCTTCGTTGGCCTGATGGATGCGTATTTGGAAACCAGGCTGCGACAATTCAGTTCTTCCTGACAAATCAAATTTGCCCGGTATCTGGATTGGCTCGAGTTGAGCCTGCAAGGTCAAAACCCTAAAACCTGTCGTCAGTGAGACAAGCGCCAAAAATGCTTTGCTAAGAACCTGCTGCATTTGGCAAGTCTACCAAATCCAGGTGACGAAAACAACTCACGATGTGGTCATTTACAACACCTGCGGCTTGTAGGAGTGCATAGCAGATAGTTGAGCCTACAAAAGAGAACCCATCGGCCTTGAGGGATTTACTAACCTGGTCCGATAGCGAGGTTGATGCGGGGATTTGATCCATCGATCTCCATTGGTTCTGAAGGGTTTTACCTTCGGTGAAACGCCAAATATAGGAGTCAAACGAACCATACGACTCCTGAATTTTCAAAAACGCTTTGGCATTCTTGACGGTTGCCTGAATCTTTAGATGGTTGCGAATGATCGCTGGATTGGTGCGGGCTTTCTCAATCTCGGCCGCTGACATGCCTGCGACTTTTTGAGGGTCAAAGTTTTTGAATACCTGACAAAACGCCTCCCGCTTATGTAGCACGGTTCGCCATGACAAGCCCGCTTGAAAGGAGTCCAGCAGTATGAATTCGAACCATTTCAGGTCGTGATGCACGGGGACTCCCCACTCTTTATCGTGGTAATTCAGCATCAATGGGTCTGATCCTGGCCATTTGCAGCGCTCGGTCTTCTTTTGCATGAAAGCAGTCTATAATAATTCTGCAGGATTTTTCCAGAAATCCTCCTCATTCAGGGGAGGCAAGCTTCGATTACAGGAACTTGGCCCAGGCAAGGTTCATCAAGAGCCAAGAGATCAGACGATAATTTGAAGTAAGGCAAGGTGGTTGATTTGCCTGACAAAGGCTGAACGATCCCCTCGCTCGCTTTGCTTGGCGACTTGTCTCAAATGGATTTTTCTATCATATTTCAACCATGGCATACGAATGGAAGCATCGACGTCGAGTGGAGTTTTCGGAGACAGACATGGCGGGGATCGTGCATTTCTCTAATTTCTTCCGTTACATGGAATCTGCCGAGCATGCGTTCTTTCGCTCTCTCGGTCACAGTGTGACTCTTTCCGACATTGACGATGCGCTTGGATTGCCACGAGTCCATGCGCATTGCGATTACAAACGCCCCCTGCGATTCGAAGATGAAGTTGAAATACATCTACTGGTAGAATCAGTGAAGCACAAATCCCTTACTTACCAATTTCGTTTTTACCGGCTTCAGGGCGGCAAAGGCATGGAGGAAGTTGCTCAGGGGCGGATTACCATCGTTTGCGTCCGGAAGGCTTCTGATGGGGGGTTGAGCGCTTCCTCTCTGCCTGAAGTCATTCGCGAAAAAATACAAACTGCCCCTGCCGAACTGCTCATCCCCTAACCCCAATCCAGTTCATCCAGTTTTCTGCGGTCACGTTTGGTAGGGCGGCCAGTTCCCTTCCTGTGCAGGACAACAGGTTGAAGTGCTTTCGCATTTGTTTTTGGTCTTAGATCTTCCGGGGGTGTTAATTCCTCGAGATAGTCTGCTACTTCCTTGGCGCTGACGCGTCGTTCAAGTAATTCCAATACCTTGACCTTACGTTGCACAAACCCGCATCTCGCTTGCACTGTTTCCCCGATATGGATGAAACGGGCGGCCTTGACATTGTGGCCATTCACTTTGACGTGTCCGGCCTTGCAGGCATGCACGGCCAGCGACCTCGTTTTGTAAAGACGAACCGCCCACAGCCACTTATCAATTCTCACGCGTTCATTCGTAACCGTCATGATCTCTTTTAGCGGTAAAAGGGGCAGACTGCTGAAACCTCAGTCTTTCCTGAGTGACTTTCTGGGGGAGTTTTCGGCTGCTTCGCGACACGCATCGGCAATCGTTGTCAATTCCTGAAGGAACAACCTTTTGCTCTCCTCTGACAGGGATTGAAGTACTTCGCGCTGAAGTTCCACAGCGATATCCTTTGCTTGTTGAAAACTATCGTAACCATAGGTTTTCAGCAATATACGCCGTGCTCTTCGGTCATTTGGATCAATGTTTCGTTCTATAAAATCAGCGCGCTCCATTCGATCAAGCAACGAGGCTACTGTGTTTGGATCACTTGACATGCGAGAGGTAAGTTGTTTCTGGGTCAGTCCCTCCTCACTCCCCTGAGCCAGGGTGCGCATGACTGTATACTGATCCGGGGTCATATTCAGGTGTGCGACCCGTCGTCGAAAGGCTTGGTTCAAACCATACCAAGCCCTCCTGAGCAGCATCGGAAACACTGATCTCTCCTTGGGGAATGCTCCGTTTTGGTCTGGGGGGGGATTTAACAGGATTTCATCCAGTTCAGGCATGGTGCGACTGTCTAATTTATTACGTGTAGGTATTATTTTTTATTGCATCAAAGGGTTGAATGTAGAATAGTCATCATCATTCGGGAAGCAAATTCAGGTTTCAATCATGCTCGCCCGAGCATCAATTCAGCGCAGTCCTATGAATACTCAACATATGCAATTTTCTCACTTCAAACCGCTTGTTGCCTGCACGGCTTTTCTGCTTGTGCTCAGTATGCAGGCTGCATCGGTCAAGGGTTGGCTTCACTGGCGTGGCCCCCACCAGAATGGTACCTCCGATGAAATCAATCTTATCGAAGACATCGAATTGGGTGGAAAAAATCATCTTTGGTCCTTTGAAATGCCCGGACGTGGTGAGGCTGTGATCGCTGATGGACGTGTTTATGCCTGGGGTTACGAGGGTAAAGGCCCTGATCTACGCGAATATTTGACGTGTCTGGAAGAATCAACTGGAAAAGTGATCTGGCAGTATGGATTCAATGATTTTCTCAGCGACACGGTTTACAATCGCTACACGGTCGGGGCAGTGACCGTCGATGAAGAGACAGGTAACGTTTATCTGATGTCTACTGTCGGGGAAATGACTTGTTTTGATCGGGATGGCAAACTGCTTTGGCAGCACTCGATGATGGAGCGTTTTGGAATGTTGACCTTCCCCAATGGTCGCCGAGGGGCAGCAGTTATTGATGGAGACTTAGTAATTCACCACTGTATTACCAGCTACTGGGGAGCTCAAGGCCCCGCTCGGGATCGTTTTTTTGCTTTTAACAAGCGGACAGGTGATTTGGTCTGGTCCAGCACACCTGGTACACCACCCAAAGACAGCTCTTTCAGTTCACCGATTCTCGGGTATTATAATAACAAGCGCGTGCTTTATGCGGGGACTGGTTGCGGCAATCTAGTCGCCGTCAACGTAAGAACAGGTGACCCTTTATGGAGATATCATTTTTCGTATGGCGGTGTGAATTCCTCGCTGTTGCTTCATGACAATAACAAGATCATTGCAATTCATGGTAAGGAAAATCTGGACTCATCCGAGGTTGGCCGCATGGCCGCTGTAAATATTGGTGCCGAACCTTTAAAGGGTGAGTCCGGTCCTGTTGTCTTGACAAAAGAACAGGAGCTCTGGCGCTTACCTCACGTCATGTTCACCAGCTCACCCGTGCTCGTCGAAGATAAGGTTTATCAGGTAACCCACACAGGTGAATTGATCTGTGTGGATGCCAATTCAGGTAAAGAACTATGGCATCACAAACTTGAGAATGGTCAACTGCACGCGTCTCCGCTTTATGCTGATGGTAAACTCTATGTGCCAATGGGGAATGGTAACTTCTACATCCTTCGCTTGAAAAATGATGGAGTGGATGTGTTGGATAAAGTGAAATTGGCAGGCGGATGCCTGGGAGCTCCCACGGTGTGGAACGGGAAAATCTACGTGCATTCGATGGAGAAGCTTTATTGTTTTGGGAACACTGAAAAGCGCGCCAAGCCAGTGATGGCCAAGACAATCAAACCCAAGATAAGCAAGGGTGAGGTCGTCAGGTTGCAGGTAGTTCCACCCGATGTATTGCTTGCACCAGGCGACAATGCCCGAGTAAGGGTCACCGGTCTGGATAAAGATGGTTGGGTTGTTGACCGTCGTGTGCGTCCGGACTGGGATGCCTTCATTCCCCCAACCGCAAAAGTAAAATCAAAAGCGGATGCCTCTTTCGCTCGCGGAAACCGGATTCGTGCGGACAAGGAGGGATCCACATCTGCAGGTGCTTTCAAGGGCACTGATGGTGATGCCTCCGGTATCCTGCGTGCTCGCATTCTTCCTGGACTGCCATTCCAAGAAGATTTCGAGTCTTTCACGATCAATGAAACCTATCCCTCAAGCCATCGGGAGGCCGGAGTCAACTATGCTTACCCTCCATTGCCCTGGATTGGGGCCCGCTTCAAGTGGGACATTCGTGATATGGATAGCAACAAGGTCTTGGTCAAAACTCTGGATAATGTTCTGTTCCAGAGGGCGACTTCGTTTATCGGCCATCCCGATTCTTCCAATTACACCCTCGAAGTTGACGTCATGACCGACGGGAACCGTCGCATGAAATCCAACGTGGGTGTCATCAATCAACGCTATGTGATCGCTTTGATCGGGAACTGGCAAGAGCTGGAAATCAGCTCCAACCATGACCGTATCAAAGTCTCGGTGCCTTTCAAATGGTCCACCAAGAAATGGTATCGTATCAAATCAAGAGTGGATATTGACGGCGACGGTTCTGGGGTGGTGAGAGCCAAGGCCTGGCCACGTGACGAAGCTGAGCCTGAAAAGTGGACTCTCGAAGTGCCGCACAAGGTAGCTCATCCCAAAGGAGCGCCGGGCCTCTACGGGTTCTCACCTCAAACGCGCTACAGCGTTTATGTCGACAATGTTTCCGTGTATCCCAATGAATAGGGATACGTCTTATCGAGAGTATCTAAATTTTAAAAGAATAGATAATAATCTTATGAATAGTTCAAAGATCGTTTTGACGACCGCCATGCTGGCCTCAGTTTCAATGGCTGCATTGGGTGGTGACTGGAACCAGTGGGGTCGTACCTCCAATAAAAACTTCTACAGCCCTGAAAAGGGTATTCCTCATGAGTTTGCTCCCGGGGATTTCAAGTCAGGGACTGAGGAAATAGATCTATCCACAACTGAAAACGTCAAATGGGTTTCCAAGTTGGGTTCGCAAGCTTACGGGAATGTGACTGTTGCCAATGGCCATGTCTACGCCGGCACCAACAACGAAACTTTTCGAGATCCCAAGCACAAGGGAGATCGCGGTATTGTTTATTGTCTGGATGAACAAACAGGTGCATTCAAATGGCAGCTGGTCGTCCCAAAACTGGGTGCCGGTAAGGTCAGTGATTGGGAGTTTCTAGGTATTTGTTCTTCTCCGGCAGTGGATGGAGAGAAGCTGTATGTGGTATCGAACCGCTGTGAGATTTTGTGTCTGGACGCCAAAGGTCTGGCCGATGGTAACGATGGTTTCAAAGATGAAGCATCCTACATGGCCGGTCCCGGCAAGCCCCCCATTACTCCCGGTGTAACCGACGCAGATATTCTGTGGGTCTTTGACATGCGAGAGGAGCTTGGCGTTTTCCCTCACAATATTGCCAGTAGTTCTGTTGTCGTTGCTGGTGACTATGTCTATGCCACCACATCCAATGGACAGGATTGGTCTCATCTCAATATTCCTTCTCCCATGGCTCCTTGTCTGGTCGTACTGGACAAGAACACAGGTGAATATGCAGGTGAAGAGTCATCCGGAATCAGTCGGAACTTGATGCACTGTAACTGGTCTTCACCCGGCTATGGTGAAATAAATGGAAATGGTATGGTTTTCTTTGGAGCAGGAGATGGTGTCTGTTACGCATTCAATCCAAAGCCCGTCCCCGATGGTGACCTGGCCATACTGGAAGAGGTTTGGAAATTCGATTGTGTGCCCGACAAATACAAAATGGAGAATGGTGAACCCATCAAGTATCCGGCAGCAGAAGGTCCCAGCGAATTGATTTCGACACCCGTTTTCTACAAAAACAGGGTCTACATCGCGATTGGTCAAGACCCTGAGCATGGTGAAGGTGTTGGTAATCTCATCTGTATCGATGCGTCCAAGAAAGGTGATATTACCAAAGATGGGGCGATTTGGAGTTACGATAAAATCAACCGCACTATTTCAACCTGTTCGATAGACCCTGAAACAGGCCTGTTGTTCATGTCCGATTACTCAGGGTTTGTATACTGCCTTGATGCTGAAACCGGTCAGGAATACTGGGTTCATGACATGAAAGCACATATGTGGGGCTCGACCCTGGTCGCCGATGGGAAGGTATTTCTTGGAGACGAGGACGGTGATCTGGTTGTCCTTGCTGCTACCAAGGAAAAGAAAGTTCTTAACGAAGTCTATTTTGGTGCCCCCATTTACTCAACTCCGGTAGTTGCAAATGGCACATTGTACGTTGGAACGCAGACTCATCTCTATGCCATTGGTAAATAATCATTTTTAGTCATCAGGAGAGTGGCCTGTGCCTCTCCTGATTTCTCGAAAAAGCCATCTTCGGAAATTTGCAAATACGAAACTCCTCTGTTCACACCCTTATCCCGATAAAATGAAAAACAACGGTTGGATTGTCTGGCTTGGAACCTTCGCCCTTTTACTCCTGCACCAGGACTTTTGGTTTTGGGATAACTACGAAACGGAGGTCTTTGGCTTCATGCCCATTGGGCTGGCCTACCATGCAGGCTTTTCCATTGTCGCTGCTCTATGGTGGGGAGCTGTCATGGGCTTTGCGTGGCCTCATCATCTGGAAGCGCTGGCTGAAGAACAGGAAGAACCAATCTCAACACAACGACCATGACACCTCTGATTATCATTGTTTGTTACCTGGGGCTTTTGCTGGCTCTGGGTATCATCAGTAGCAGATCCTTCCGCGGTACGAGCAAGGACTACTTTGTGGCCAGCCATTCGATAGGTCCATTCCTCCTATTGATGAGTGTTTTCGGAACGACCATGACTGCTTTTGCCTTGGTGGGTTCCACTGGGAAGGCTTTCGAAAGAGGAATCGGTGTCTATGGGCTGATGGCTTCTATCAGTGGTCTGGTCCATGCAGCCGTTTTCTTCCTGATAGGCATTCGTCTCTGGGTTTACGGGAAAAAGTATGGATTCGTTACGCAAATTCAATTTTTCCGAGCTAGGTTTGATTCTCAACGCATTGGATACGTCCTGTTTCCAATACTAGCCATGCTGGTCGTGCCCTACCTCTTGATTGGGATCATTGGTGCTGGCAAAACCGTGTTGCCGGTTACTGCTGGCGCATTTCCCGATCTATTCCCCAACGCGGCTACGCCTCAGTGGGCCGGTGGTATTCCGGTCTGGCTTACAGGTTTAGTCATTTGCGGAGTCGTGATGACCTACGTGTTTCTTGGTGGTTCGCGTGGAGCGGCATGGGCGAATACATTTCAAACGATAGTTTTCATGGTCATGGGGCTGGTTGCTTTCGTTTTCATTGCAAACAGCCTTGGTGGACTGACCAATGCTTCCAAAGTCGCCATTCAAATAAACGATCAAGGTGAAGTGGTTCAGCCCTACAGGTGGGATACTGCCAACAATCAACTGGTAGCCAATGATCCGCCCAAGGTGGTGGGACGGATCATCGAGGGGGAAAACGACACAGCGGGATCTTATTCGCCACGTCCGTTGCTGAGTCGTCAAGTGACCACGGTTGAACTGGAGAATGTAAATAAGAAAACAGGTGAAGTTAAAACATTCACGCGTGAATATGGTATGTCCACATGGATGTTCCTGACATATCTATTTATCCCCCTCAGTGTGGGGATGTTCCCTCATTTGTTTCAGCATTGGTTAACCGCCAAAAGTGCGCGTGCATTCAAACTGACGGTTTTTGCGCATCCATTGTGTATCCTGATTGTTTGGGTGCCCTGCGTACTGATCGGTATTTGGGCGACGGGTATTTTGCCCCCGCTGGATCCTACTAAAGTAAGTGGAGTATTGGGGCAGATGGTCGCGCGACTGGTTTCAAGCCCAATACTCAGTGGGTTTCTCATAGCAGGTATATTGGCGGCCATCATGTCTTCACTGGATTCTCAGTTTTTGTGCCTGGGAACGATGTTTACCAATGATATCGTCATCCATAAATTGGGTAGTGGTAAACTCAGCGATCGTCAGGTGATTTTGATCGCCCGTGGATTTGTTGTTGGCATCGTCACACTCACCTATCTTTTGTCTCTGGTCGCTCCTCAAAACGTATTTGATTTGGCTGTGTGGTGTTTCAGCGGATTCGGTGCTTTATTCCCTCTCGTGTTCGCTGCGGTTTTTTGGAAGCGTGTCACCAAAGCAGGTGCCTATGCCTGTATCTTGGCAGCCACGCTCAGTTGGTTTTACTTTTTTGCCAAAAGCGGTTTCGGCTCCGAGCTGGTACTCGGACCTGGAATCATGCCGGTAGCAGTATGCTTTCTCATTTCCACCGCAGCATTGATCATTGTTTCCTTGATGACGCGCCCTCCAAGCGAGGAAACCATCAAGAAATTCTTTCCTGACAAAGCTTCTTGAGCATTTTTACTTTCGTTTTTCAATTATTGAGTCAACTTGACTGTGCACTATGATGAGTACTGAAACTGTTTCAAACGAAGCAATCCAACAGGCCAGAGAGCAACTCGATGCTCACGTCCGTGAGATTGTTCAATGGCACTTTTCCCCCGAAACCGGTAGTTCCTTTTGGTTGGATTGGGCGGAAAAAGCAGGGTGGAATCCAGCTCAGGAGATCGAATCTTTTGATGACATCATTGCCCGGTTTCCTCATTTCCAAGATGAGTGGCTTCGTGATCTCCAACCCGATGTGTGGGTTCCGCAAGCATTCAAAGGCCAACCTTTCAATGTATTCGAAACTGGAGGCACCACAGGCATGCCCAAGCAGCGTATTGGGTGGACTGACTATAAAGTCGATTACAGCGAGTTTTCCGAAAAGATTTCTGACGACCATTTTCCCCGAGACCACTATTGGCTGATGATGGGGCCAACCGGTCCTCGTCGATTGCGACTTGCCATTGAACATCTAGCCAATGTGCGCGGCTGCTCATGTTACTTCATTGACCTGGATCCTCGCTTCGTCAAGAAATTGATTGCGGATAAGAAATTTGATGTCGCGCGAAGTTACATGGATCATGTTATCGATCAGGCTGTGACGATTCTCAAGCACCGTAAAGTCAGCGGTGTCTTTACTACCCCCAAATTATTGGAAGCGTTATCTGAAAAGATTGATCTATGGGAAGCTGGTATTCGGGGGGTGTTCTGTGGTGGAACCACCATGGATCCTCAGTACACGCGCTTTCTGCTAGAGGAAGTTCTGGAGAATCGCATCGGATTCTACCCGACCTATGGTAACACGTTGATGGGGCTGGCAGCCAGCGTGCCCGTCACAAAAGAAGACAATTTCTCAATCACCTACTACGCACCTCAACCGCGTGCAGTCCTGCGCGTTGTGGATGCTGAAAAGACAGATGAGGTCAAGGATTACGATGAATGGGGACGAGTGGAATTGACCACACTGACCAAGGAATTTTTCATGCCCCGTTTTCTGGAGCGTGACGAAGCACTGCGGCGGGAGCCTCGTGCGCCATACGCATGGGATGGCGTCGCTCAGGTTCGTCCGTTCGGGGCCATGGAGAAAAAAATTGTTGAAGGTGTTTATTAGTCAAGCAGGGTTAACATTATGAGTTCCATACCACATATCCCGTGCCTGAGAAAAGGTGCGCCTTACGAAAGCCTCGACCAAATAGAGATCAAGGGTTACAGCGACGGCCAAACCCTTGCAAGTGTGAGCACCGTTAATGGGGGAATCATCCGCCGAGATTTGCGTCGAATTGACCAAGGGAAGGCGGCCCTGAGAAAATTCACCGTCGACCAGTTGATCGATATTTCAGCAAAGGCTGGAGAGGCATTTTTAAACGGTTCATTGCCTCTTGGTGACAAAGGTCATACGCAGTCGCCCGAAGATTATATACGCACACTATCGTCAACTTCCGGATTGCCGCATGTGATGGTCAAACGCAACATGGATAAAATCTATCATGCGTTGACCCACATGAGGACGGTGTTAACAGGGCTTACCCGCGGACTTGATTTTTCCATCCTGGATAAAGGTTACGGAGCGCAGTTTGGCACGCGTATCAGCTACTACTCAACCGCCAAAGCTCTAGGCTTGGTCATGCCCAGTAACTCTCCCGCTGTGAATTCCCTCTGGTTGCCTGCCATTCCACTCAAGACACCTGTCATCATCAAACCCGGGCGCGAGGAACCATGGACGCCTTATCGGTTGATACAGTCATTCATTGCAGCTGGGTGTCCTGCGGAGGCTTTCGGTTTTTATCCAACTGATCACGAAGGCGCGGGTGTGATTCTTGATAGTTGTGGGCGTGCCCTGATTTTCGGGGATCAAAACACCACGGCTCAGTATGCCAATAACCCGGGCATTCAAATTCATGGACCTGGATTCAGTAAGATACTGGTGGGTGATGATCAAATCGAACATTGGCCGGACTTCATTGACCTCATGGCCGCTTCCATTTCGGAGAATGGCGGACGCAGTTGTATCAATGCCTCCGCAGTAGTGGTTCCAAAGTATGGGAAGGAAATTGCAGATGCACTCGCGAAAAAATTGGGCCCGTATAAACCAACCCGGCCTGATGACCGAGGCGCGCGTCTTTCCGGATTCGCCAACCCGAAAATGGCAGAATACATTGATGGCGCAATCGAACAGGATCTCAAAGAACCCGGCGCTGAGGATGTGACTGCGCACTATCGGGAAGGTAGTCGCAAGTTGGAATTTGAAGGGGGGACTTACTTGTCTCCAACGATTGTTCATTGCGATTCAATTGCCCACCCTCTTGCCAACCGGGAGTTTTTATGCCCTTACGCAAGTGTTGTCGAGGTTCCTCAAGCTGAGATGCTGGGAAAAATAGGTCCTTCACTAGTCGTTTCTGCGATTACCAAAGATCCTGATTTCACCGAAATGTTACTTGATTCGGATTTGATTGAACGACTCAATCTGGGGGCGATTCCAACCATGAAAATATCATGGGATCAGCCGCATGAAGGCAACATGTTTGAATTCCTCTACAAGCGCCGGTCCATCGAAAGAGAGGAGTAACCTTTGATCGCTATTACCTGTCACAGGGTGTAAAGGTATTTGGGATTTCCTCCTGATGAAAAGGCGGATATGTCCGTTGCATCTATACAGTGTTACACCATGGATCTTGAGTCTTCATTGAAACAAGCGGGAACAACCCGGTCCTCCTCATTGGACCGGCAGTTGAGCACGTTTGATATTCAACCAAGAACCCGTTTGGTTTTTGGCGAAGGTAAGATTCATGAATTGGGCAACATTGTCCGAGACCTGGGCGGTGCGCGTGTTCTGATTGTCACGGATCCCGGAATTGTTGCCGCTGGACATTTCGACCTTGCGCTCAAGATCCTTGAGGAAGGTGGATTAAAGGTATTTGTTTTTGATCAAGTACACGAAAACCCGACTACTGCCGATGTGGCAGCTTGTGTTGAGATTGCCTCATCCAATCAAATTGATATATTCGTCGGTTTAGGTGGCGGTAGCAGCATGGATACCGCCAAAGGATGCAATTTTATTCTGACCAATGGCGGTCGTATGCAGGATTACTGGGGCATCGGAAAGGCTTCCCATCCCATGCTGCCCATGGTGGCGGTTCCCACCACCTCCGGCACGGGGAGTGAATGCCAGTCATTTGCCTTGATTGCCGATGAGGTTTCTCACCAGAAAATGGCCTGTGGCGACTCGAAAGCTGCCGCCAAAGTTGCCATCCTTGATCCGGCTCTCACGGTATCCCAACCACGTCGTGTGACCGCGTGCACCGGTGTGGATGCCTTAACTCATGCGCTTGAAACAGCCGTCACAAGCAAGCGTACGCTTTACAGCTCCATGCACGCTCTCGAGGCTTTCAAACTATTGCTTCCAAATCTTCCGATCGTCCTGAATCAACCCGAAGACCTTGTGGCTCGAGGTAAAATGCAGCTAGGGGCTGCCCTGGCCGGTATTGCCATTGAGAACAGCATGCTGGGCGCAGCGCATGCCACAGCTAACCCTTTGACGGCTGGTTTCGATGTGATTCACGGCATGGCGGTGGGGGTGATGATGCCACATGTGATTCGGTGGAACGCAAGCTGTCAAGCCACCGCAAACTCCTATGCTCAACTCGCTCGCGAAACGCGTGTGGCGTCTTCTCATGATTCGGTCCCTCATTCGGTGAACAAACTCGTCACGGCCATCGAGCATATCCTTGAAGTCACAGAAATTCCATCGACCCTCAGTTCTCATGGAGTCGGTGAGAAGGATCTTGATAAACTGGCTGAAGGTGCCTCCCAGCAACTGTCTCTTATACACATCTCCGAGCCCACGAGACCGAGGCTGATCTC